>WOR8_10007288_pt1 | contig 10541 bp, 8 predicted proteins | sample DeeMarSeWOR38_10_FD_19890 | JGI IMG/M metagenome (IMG submission 19890)
TGACCTATTTTGGTCTATATGCACTCCAGCACAGGGGGCAGGAGAGTGCCGGCATTTCAGTTGTCAGAGACCAGGGGATTATTGAGCATAAAGGTATGGGTCTGGTCTCCGATGTTTTTGATGTGCGCATTCTGGAAGAGTTGCAAGGCAGTTGTGCGGTCGGTCATGTGCGTTACTCCACCACCGGAAGTTCCATCCTCATCAATGCCCAGCCCCTGATGGTGCGTCACCGAAAGAAATCTTACGCCCTGGCCCACAACGGCAATCTCGTAAATGCCCATCTTTTGAAAAATGAACTGGAACAGTCCGGTTCCATTTTCCAGTCCACCATGGACACGGAAGTCTTTTTGCATCTTTTTGTCAAAAATTTGAAATTCGGATTTGAACAGGCCCTGGTGGAAGCGGTTAGCAGGGTGCAAGGTGCGTATTCTTTCGTGATGCTGACCAGCAGGGGCGAAGTCATCGGGATAAAAGATCCTTATGGCTTCAGGCCCTTATGTCTGGGCAAATTGAATGGAAGTTATGTTCTGGCCTCTGAGACCTGTGCTTTTGATTTGATCGAGGCGGAATTTGTGCGCGAGCTCAATCCCGGAGAAATTGTCATTATCGACCGCAACGAAATTAAAAGTATTCAGACCCCTGTGGCTGACCAGCGCGCCTTTTGCATATTTGAATTTATTTATTTCGCCAGACCCGACAGTACTTTTTACGGAAAAAATGTTTATCTTACCCGCAAAGCGCACGGGCGGCGTTTGGCACAGGAAGCGCCTGCCGAGGCTGATTTGGTGATGCCTTTCCCGGATTCGGGAAGTTATGCCGCTGTGGGCTATTCGGAAGAATCCGGAATTCCTTTCGAGATGGGTATGATCCGCAACCATTATGTTGGTCGGACCTTTATTCAGCCTGCGCAAAGTATGCGGGATTTTGGTGTACGCATAAAGCTCAACCCGGTCAAGGAGCTTTTGAAGGGAAAAGATATCGTTATTATCGAGGATTCAATTATCCGGGGAACGACCACCAGGACAAGGGTAAAATCGTTACGGGAGATGGGGGTAAAACGGGTTCACATGAGGGTTGCCGGCCCGCCGCATCGGTTTCCCTGTCATTATGGGATTGATTTTTCGACCCGGGGAGAGCTCATTGCCGCCAGCAAGTCCGTGCAGGAACTCAGGGATTATTTGGGCCTTGATTCCCTGCATTATCTGAGCATCGAGGGGCTTTTGCAGTCCACCGGCATCGAGAAACCCCATGAGCATTTTTGCAAAGCCTGTTTCGACGGATGTTACCCGGTTTATTTTGATGACGGGGTGTCCAAGGACTGCCTCGAAATCAACTGAAATTGGCTCGAAAACCCTCATCTCTTATCCGCTGAAGGGGTTTGTCATTTTTTGTAAATTCTTATTGTTTTCAGTGGGTTCAATGGCTCTGGATTCACTTAGCGCTTGCCCTTTTTGGCCTTGCGGGTTAGAATATAGGTTGAATCCTGCCCCAGTGGGATTCAGCGGGAGGGGAGCATGCTTGAATCGAAATATCTAAAGGATAATATTGAGAATATCCAAAAGCTTATGAGCATTCCGGCCTTGAAGAATTTCGAGGCCAAGAGCCTGGGAAAATTGCTCAGACTCAGCAAAATAAGGGAATACGAGGACGGTGAACGCATCATTAAAGAGGGTGATTTTGACCCCTGGCTCTATTTCCTGCTGTCCGGAAAGATCCGGATTACCAAAGAAGGTGTTGAGATCGGCATCATGGAAAAGAAGGGTGAAATTTTTGGTGAAATGCGCATCATTGACAGTATGAGCAGATCTGCCTCGGTTTCCGCCGTCGGTAAAACCATCTGCCTGGCTGTGGACACCTCGGCAAAAAACAGAATTTCTCCCGGCAGTACACGCGATGAAAGGTTGGATTTTTTATTGCTGCTATACCGGATTTTTGCCGAATACATGTCGATCCGATTGCGCGCAACCAACGAAGAGTTGATTGCAGCCAAAAAGAAAGTCAATCAGCTGGTTGAACAGCTATGACCGTCCCGAAGACCGTTTCATTCTCGAAACAATTCACGAATATCTTTTTTCATACCCTTACCCAATGTAACCTCAAGTGCCGGCATTGCTATATTAACCCTGCCCAGCACGGGGAAAATATCCTGCCTCTGGCCACCATCGAAAAATGGCTGGAGCAGTTTGCCGGAAAGAGCTGCAAAACGAATCTAATCCTGCTTGGCGGCGAACCGACACTTCACCCGGATTTGCCCGATATCGTCAAGCATGCCAATAGCCTCGGGTTCAACTCCGTAACCGTGGACACCAACGGCTATCTTTTTCACGACATCCTCTCTAAAGTCGATCCCCAGCAGGTCGATTATTTTAGTTTCAGCCTTGACGGGGCGACCCGAAAAACCAACGATGCCATCCGAGGAGACGGGGCTTACAAAGCGTGTATTGACGGCTTAAAAAAAGCAACCGCGCGCGGATTTTCCACCAGCCTGATATACACCGTCAGCAGTCTGAATATAGATGAGCTGGAAAAAATGGTTCCGTTGCTCGCCAAACTCGAGGTGGGTCGGTTTTTTATTCAGGTTATCGGATTGCGCGGAAAATCTGCCGCAGGCGAGGGATCGGGAGCTGACCGTCAAAACTTGCAGGTTTCAAGGTCCCGATGGCTGGATACTGTGCCGCAGATCGCTCAGGATGTCGCGGGATTGGGCATAACCGCCATCTATCCCAGGGTATTTTTAGACCCTGAAGAAGTTTTTGAATGCGCCGGCCTTGTGGCTGACAATTTTTTTGTTTTCCCCAACGGCAGGGTTTATCGTTGCCCGCTCTGCGAAGATTTTCCGATCCACAGCCTTGAATTCAATGAAAATAAGCTGACTCGCACCGCAAGACTCAACGAGGATGATTTTTTTCGGCTGAGCATCCCCGAAGGCTGTGTGATGAACAAACTTATCCAACCGCAGAATTTAGCTTATGAAGAGAACGGCGAACCACAATATAAGATTGGGTGCTGTTTGTTAAAGCAGGAAATTTCGAGGGATAATTAACAGTGGTGCCGGGTGCTGCCGATGAAAACCATCCGCCAAAACATAATTTCTCTATTAAGCCGGGCCGAGATGGACGCCCGGGATCTGTCAGGGCAATTGGGAATTAAGGAGCGGGAGGTATATGCCCATCTGGCTCACGTTGCCCGTTCTGTAAAAACAACCCAAAAAAAGCTGATTATTCATCCGAGTCAATGCCTGAGCTGCGGTTACGTTTTCAAGGACCGCAAACGGTTCACGCACCCTGGCCGTTGCCCGCAATGTAAAAAATCTCGTCTCACCCGGCCTATGTTTCAAGTCAAATGAAGGATGTTTTCACCAACGCTCGCGCGCCGATGGGGGCATCTCTTTGAGCATCCTTGACAGCCCGCCCGGGGGCAATCCCCTCCACGCCGGGCAATATGCCAGGCGCTTTATCCATGCCCGTGGATCTTCCCTGCAGCAGCCGTAATACGCGTCATTGTTTCTGATACCATTGACCTTTGGCGTCCTCCAGCCATTCACCCGGCTTTGCTTTTTGGGCAATTTGTAATGCCCGTCGTTTGCCGACCAATTCGGCTGTGGTTCCCTGCTGTTTGGCAATGGCGGCATACACTTTTTCGCGATCGCTGTTTTCGGCGGCGATCACATCTTCTTTTTCCTTTTTATTGCCGAGAAAGGCCAGATAGCCTGTAAAAGTTTCACCGACGATGCCCCTGTCCTTGAGCTCGGCAATAATCGGCAGCCGGGCTTTCATGCGGGCTTTTATGTCTTCGGCGATTGCAGTGGCAGCCATTATGAATATTGCCGACAGAAGAATTGAAAGGGTAATTGCAAACGTTTTATTTTTCATGCTCGGACTCCTTGAATAGCGGCATACGCATTAATCGTTTTTTATTATCACTCGGGCGGGGTTCAATCAATTTTTTCTTTTGCAGCATCGACATCTTCGAAAAAGTTATCCAGCGCTTTATCGACTTTTACATTGACATCGATAGTGATGTGGATCGGCTTGACCTCGACCGGAGCCACTTCGACCTTGTGCTGGGTACAGCCGTGGACAAGAAAAACCAGAGCTGTGCAAAGTATGATCATCAATGGTTTGGGCATCATTTTCTCCTTTTTTACTTCATCATATTGATGATATCTTTATAATACAATATTTTATTGAGCGGCAGCCTGAAATTCACGTTCAAATTTATTCCCTGAAAAACCGATCCCTGGCCGTCGGCTTCTATTTTTGCAAATCCGCCAATCTCTTTCTTATATACAAAAGGAAGGGTCTTGGCCGGCTTGCCATCCAGTTTCAACCCGATCAGTAAATCTTCGCCTTCGGATGTTATGTTCAGCTTTGCCCAAGTATAATCATAGTCGCTCAAAGCTTCTCTTGCAAGCTCCAATTGAACGTATTGGGGAGTGCCGGGCGGCACACCGGCTGTTAATATCTCGGTATCCGTTAGGAGTATTTTCCCGCCTTCGCCCGGCGTTGAAAACAGAAAGCCGTCATCAAAACTCAAAATGCCCCGGTTGTATCGCAGGGGAATTTTACCGTTTACCGTACCCCGTCCATTGGCGTTGGCCGCGCCGAACTGGTTGAGCACCTTGGCTAAGTTCAAGCGGTCGCAAAATAAAACCAGGTTGTAATCTTTTTTTTGCGGTGTTATGCGCATGGCCTGGGTGTCCACGCTGCCGTCGCACCATTTGAAGCGGCTTTTCTCAATAAAAAATGATTGCGGCGATTCAATCTGAAAATCGATACTGCCGTTGTTGACTTCGATGTCTCCCAGGGAAGCACTTTTGAAGGTCAGCGTCTGCTGTGGGGCGCTGCGCACATTGGGCAAATCCGGCAGTGAAAGTGTTGCCTGGATACCATCGATTGTAATTTTATTCTCCGGCCATGACAGCCGTCCATCGCGAAGCTTTGCCTTCAGCCCCCCCCCGAACCCTCTGGGGTTGACAAGCAAATTGCCATTGAACGAAAATATTCCGGCCAGATGCATACCCTGGGCGGCGGCTGAAAACTTGCCCAGCTCGATTTCTGATTTGACTTCCGACCGGGTAAGCTCAAATTGAATTTCGGTTTTGGGGTCTTGCTCTGAAAACGGGTGAGCACTCCCCGTGAATTTTAACGCCAGTTCCGGAATGAGGCGGTTGGAATGATTCCCTGCAAAATTTAATCCGTTTTCGGTTTGCTGAACCTTAACGGAAACGGATCCCAGATCCAGATTCTGATACCTCAGGCCTGCAACAGATATGATGCCTGCTTTTGCATCACCGTGCACGGGCCACTTGAGGGGAAGAGAAGCTGCAATCCCATGGGCCGCAGCGTTGAGTTCCGGATCGCTGAGATCCGCATCGGAAAAACGCAAAAGACCCTGAGCGCGAATCGCTGATTTTTCATCCTGGATGAAGTTTGCGCTCAATGTAGCTTCTGGAATATCGATTTTTCTCGACCCCAGATTTATCCCGGTTCCGGTCGATTTCAGCTTTAGCGTTGCCTGGCTGGTTTTTTTGCCGCTCAGATCAATTTCCGCAGAGCCCTGCAAAACGGACGCGGGCACGCGGGCGGTGATGGGACCTGATATCAGCTTAATGTCATAGAGCCTGGCGCTGACGGCCGTTTTAATGTTGCGGTTCATTTTTTCCATGTGAAGGTCGATATCTGGGATTTTTGAAGTAATTTTGTACTGATCAAATCTAAACTCGGCAGGGTTGAGACTGGATTTCTTCTGGGCCCTGTTCGTTAATATAAATTGCCAATCGCCATCTAGATCATAACCGGCGCTATAGGCTGCCTCAAATGGCAATGCTTTTTCCAATTTCACTGCCTGTTTGTCCGACACCGGCGATGGCACAAAAACGACCGCAACGTTTCCGGCACTTTTGATGGATTCCGGGCTGGTGCTGATAGAACCCGCAAACCCTGAAATTTCGACTGGCACCGGCGAAACCACCGACAGGGATGAGCCGCTGATATCCCACTTCTGGCCGTCGCCGGTATCGGCCGCGACAATAAATGGCTTTTTTTGGCCCTCTGCGCTTTTTACATTTTGCACTCGGACGGTGTCATAAGAGATATTGATTTCCTGCAGCTCAAGTTTGAGGTTGGCCGATAAAAGTGCAAAAGGTGAATAATTGAATCGTGCGGCACCCTTAATCCGCGTTTTTCCGGATAAAATGAGGTCGGGGAAAATCCCGGGCAAATCGGCGAATCGCACAAGATCCAATTGATATGCGTCAAGCTGCAAAACGGCGCTCTGAGCGTCGAGATCGGCTCTAATGGCTGCGGAAATTTTCTGCCCCCGGGGATAAAAGTGCACGTCAACATCAAAAACAGCAGCGGATCGATCTTCAGCAGTGATATCGCTTTCAAAGGGTATGTGGTAAAGCCGGTTGTTAATCTCAAAAATGGCAGTGGCATTTCTGATTTCTATTCTGCCAATTGAAGCCGCAGCCGGTATTTTCCGCGCCGGGGCATTGCTATTCGATTTGGATGGCTTCCCCGACAAAAACGCTTGAAGATCAAAACCCCGAAAACTGAAATGTCCGTTGCTGTAATCAGCATGAATTTCGATTCCACTCAATACGGCGCGCTCGATTCTGTACCGGAGCAATCCTTTTAACCTGTAGTCGATTTGAATGGATCTGACCAGCAGGGCCGGGGTTTTGTCCCGGCCGATTCTCAAAGGACCCAGATCGGCCCCATTCAACCCCACCCGGCGGACATCGAGTTCATAGTCTGAAATGCCGGCATCGGCGGCAATTTTGGGAATAACGCGGGATTCGAGATATCGGGGAAGGATAAAGCTGGCAGCCGCCAGCAGAATGAGAAACAGACCGATGAGAATAGCGGCAGCACCGACCGCAATGGTTTTCGTGCGCTTGTGAGACATTATTTTTTCGTTTGTGAAAACTTACGGCAATTCATCACCTGCCAGCACAGGCGAAACAGGGAGGCCGGGATTATCGCGGCAATGGCGAATTACCCGTTTAATATGCGTTGCTAAATTTTCTGGATAAATGAGCTTCTGGTCATACCGGCACCCACTGAGTCCATTAAAATCAGCCTGGCACGCCTTAGCTCATCCAGATTGGCATTCACCTCAAAGCCCTGGACAATATCGGCTTGCAGCGCGCCGCGCTTTAAATCATAAGGCAGGCGCTGCATGCAAACCACCGAACAATTTCCGCGACGGTGGACATTGGTGACCATTTTGTTTGCAATTAGTCCGGCAATCGCCGCTTTTTTCTCCTGCGGCTCCAGATCGAGTACCTGCTCCAGGGTCAGCGGAATCATTGCGAAGTTGGCTTGATGCTCTACGATGAGGTCAAAATCCTCGAATCTGATATGGTTTTGCGAAAATAATTCTTCCAGGTGGAATTTGGCACCGCGGGTGGCATAGAGAAACACACCTTTGCCATCCATGTCGCCCCAGATTTCATTACCTTCTGGAAGTGCCTGAATGAATCTGGCAAAACAGCCATGGGTTTTCGTGTTGGTGTCGATGATTCCTGATCGGGGACGCTCAAAGCTATAATGACGACCTTCATGCAGGCAGATCGTTCCGGTTCGTTCCGGCGATAGATAAACCGACACAACGTTTTTGTATTTACCGGACATTACATACGCCTTTGCAATCGCTTCAACGTGTTCAACGCAGGCATCCAGCGTCATGATATCAAAGGCAAACGCTTTAACGTTTCGATCGTAGAAATCCAAAGCATCCCTGAACTTCAAAAAGGTTCCATTGGCGGCCTCTTGAGGATACATCAGCTCGACCAGAGCATGTTGAACACGGGCCGCTATTGCCGGCACCCTGTGGACCAGATCTCCGATTTGATTGTCGATGATCAGACCGTCGATATCCGTGTTTCCAATGAGGTCATGGATGTTTTGCGCCAATTCGGTAACAAGGTCTTTTTCGATTTTAAAATTACCCTTGCGCTGATTGGAATATTCTCCCGAAGGTGTTATTGATATTTGGGTTTGCAGGGCTGTGGCCAGTGAGTCATCGCCAAAGATGATATTGGAAGTGTCGTGAGGCTTGAAGGCCTTGGCGCGGTGAATGTTTTCTGCCCCCACGATGACGGAGATGTCTCCGGCTTGCAGAAACCCCGTCAACGAGAGCATTAAACCGAGTTCCACCGCAACATTAAATCCGGGGCAGCCGGCATACAAATCAAAGACCAGAGTCCCCGGACAGCGGTCGGCAATGATAGCGTAAGGATGCCGGATCAACGGGCCGGCATCATACTTGTCATCGCCGACATTGGTAGCCCCGATGACCAGTTTTATGCGGGCCGGGTCGATACCGGAGGTGTCCAGAAGATCCTGCAGCGCGGTGGCACCGATACGTTCGTCGAGCGGTGCGCACATTCTTGTTTTAACACCCATTCTCTCTTCTATGGTTTTGCTGGTGACCGGTATGCCGCCTTTGAATGTGAGGCCCTTTTTTTCATATATCGAATTGTCGACAACCCGGCCACCATTCCAGGCACCTTGGGCTATGATTTCAAGAACAGATTCCAATCTCTTAAAATTCTCCTTTTTGAATTCTTTTTTTTAGCGAATTACCGAAACATCCAATCATATCGTAACTGTTTGGATCTGTCCATATGGCAGCACTTGCGGATGATTCAGCTACCTTTTCACTATCATAATCGCCGCTGTTTTACCACCAGGCTTTGCACCCATCAGACGTTAAATCGAAACGTAATGATATCACCATCTTGTACCTGGTAGGATTTTCCTTCGAGCCTGACGATGCCTTTTTTCTTGGCCTCTGCATAGCTGCCGCTTTCCATCAGGTCGTCAAAGGAAACGACCTCCGCCCGGATAAAGCCTTTTTTCATGTCGCTGTGAACCACCTCGGCGGCGTCTACCGCCGGGGTTCTTTTCTTTATTGTCCAGGCCCGTATTTCCTTCTTGCCGATGGTAAAAAAAGAGATGAGATCTAACAGCGCGTATGAGCGTTTGATAACCCGGTCCATGGCGGATGCGGAAATGTTAAATTCTGCCAGAAATTCAGCGGCTTCTTCGGGTGTCACCTGGGAGAGTTCCTGTTCGAGCTTGCCGCGGATAACCATGCAATTTTCCCTGCCCGCCAGGTCTTTTGCATCCGGCATCGTTTCGTCATCATCGGGATTATTGAACAAAACCAGCATGGGCTTGGCCGACAAAAGGCCAAAACCGCGCAGTAAAGCTGCCGATGGCAGGTCCTCAAATCTTCTCAAGGGCACCTCATTTTCAAGATTTTTTTGACATTCAGTCAAAAGCGAGTGCTCTTCCGGATTCATCTTTTTACCGCGTTTGTGATCGCTCTCGATGCGATCGAGGCGTTTTTCCACCACGACAAGATCATGTAACATAAGCTCCTGATCTATTTTAATAAAATCATCATAGGGGGTCTGTCCTTCAAATCCAAATCCAGCATGGTTCCTGACAATGTGGATCAGGGCGTCACAATCCCTTACCGCTGCTAAAAGGCCTTGATCCGCGCTGCCGATATTTTTAGCCCCCGGCAAGAAATATTCGACCTGGGCGTATATGGTCTTGGGCAGATTGTAGATGCGATTCAGCTTGCCGATACGCTTATCCGGGACCTTGATGGTGGCGATGCGATCCTCATTTTTGGCTGCGATCCCATCCCTGCTCTTTGTCAAAGCTTCAAATATGGTCGCTTTGCCTGATCGCGGCAGGCCGATCATTCCAAGTTTCATATCTCATTCTGTTCTCTGAATTCCGTTCTCTTTAATCCCCCCAGACAATCTTTCTGTAACGCTCCGGATCCGTGTCCCCCTCTGTGGAAAACAGCAAAACACAGGAGGCCGGACTGATGTTCAGCGCTTCTTTTAAAGGCGCGTATCGCGGCGCTGTCAACAAATAAAACAGCAGGCCCAGTGTTACAGCCCCGGATTCGCCCGATACGACCCGATCATCGCCATGGAAGGGATTGCCCAGGATGCGCATGCCCTTCTCGGTGACAAAATCCGGACAGGCCACAAACATGTCGGCATAATCACGCAATATTTCCCAGGCCAGACGGCTTGGTTCTCCACAGGACAATCCAGCCATGATTGTATTCAATTCGCCGCCGACTTTATGCGGGTTGCCATCGCCGACCCTGATCGATTTTAGAAAACAGGCTGCATCAGCGGCTTCCACCACGACCATGACCGGTCTTTTGTCACCAAATTTTTGTAACAAATAGGCCTGCAGAGAGCTGGCCAAAGAACCGACGCCGCACTGGACAAACACATGGGTGGGTGTGACCCCGGCCAACTGATCAAAAGCCTCCGCAAACATCGTCAGATATCCCTGCATTGCCCGGGTGGGAATTTCTTCATAACCCGGCCAGGAGGTATCCTGAATGAGCAACCATTGTCTGCAGGCAGCATGCCGGGCAGCCAGCCTAACGGCATCATCGTAATTGCCGTCGATAATGCTGGCCTCGGCCCCCAGGTTTTGAACATTTTTCAGGCGTGCCGGAGTCGTTCCCTTGGGCATATATACGACAGCCCG
>WOR8_10009335_pt1 | contig 10539 bp, 9 predicted proteins | sample DeeMarSeWOR38_10_FD_19890 | JGI IMG/M metagenome (IMG submission 19890)
CGATCCCGACCGTTTTGCCTGCAAAGTTCACCAGCGCTTCGGAAACCCCCCGGTGGGCGCCCAGAAGGCGGTACATGTTGCCGCTTTCCTCGGCGGAAACTCTCGCCGCATCGATCTGGTCGAGCGCCTTTCGGATGCGCGCTTCGAGCCGCACAAGAACTGCATCCAGTCTTGACTGCAAAGCGGCGGTTTCGGCGGACTCCGGTTTGTCGGCAAGCTGCCCGAAGATCTCCTGCACAGTGACACGCCAGCGGCGCACATCGGCCAGCAGCTCGCGCACCAGCACGTCCGACTGCTGAAAGACACCCGCTTCTATCAGTTCCTGCATTCGGAAAGAGAGCGCCTGTAGGCTCATTGCCAGCGCTTGTACCTGCGCCGGCGTCGTGCCACCGAGCGCGGCGGGCGGTATAAAACGCCCCCAGACCGCAAGCTTGTCGGGCAAAGTGGCTACTTCGTGAGTATGGAACTTTTTTCGCCAGCGTGCCAAAAGCGAGGGCCCGCGCTGGGTGCCCCAGCCCATGGTGGCCATCAGAAACTCACAGCTTCGGAAGAAACGGCCGAGCATGCGCATGAAAACCTGATCCGGCTGCTGAGATATTGGAAGGTATTCCGTCAGCGAAAGCAACAAAGCAACACAAAAAGGAGGGTCCACTGCAGGGCGGTATTGGCGAAATGCAAAAAGCTGTATGCCTGCACGTTTATAAGGTTGACCAGCAGCATGAAAAGGAACAGGAACAGGATGCGCCAGAGCGCCTGCTTCGGATTGTGAAATGCATAGTCGACCACAAAAACGAAGGCGAAAAGCAAGACAGCTAATTGGGCATAGCTCGAAAGCGTGGGCATCAGGAATACGTAGATCGGAAAGGCGACCAGTATGGCTGCGAAGGTCGGCCGTATCAAGGCATAGACGGGAATCCATGCAAATTTGGTGTCCGCTAAGACAATCCGGGTGATGATCCCCAAGGTAGCCAGTTCACCCGGTACGTCCGGTACGAATATGATGACGAGAAACGCGAGCCAGGAGGACGCCGCGACTCGCAGTGCTTGGTCCAACCGGTCGCGATCCAGCGTGAAACGCGTTGCGGACGGACGGAAGCCAGCAGCGGCTTCATGATGCTCAAGGCTCCTGATGGCGTTCACGGTGGCAAAGAGATCTCTCGTGACCGCCTCGACATGCGTCAACCGGTGCAAGCTTCCGCTCAAAGCGGCCCGGTCGAAATGGGTGAGCGTTTTGCGCATCTGCTCGTCAGACTCGAGCTTGATCGGCGAAGGCGGCCTTGTGGGCGGATCGCCCGCAAACATCCGCTCGATTTCCGTGAGACGCGTCTCGATTTCAGCGCCGAGCGCCGGCAGATTGGGAACCAGGTTCACGAGGTCAAGATCCTGCAGCTCATTGAAATCCTGCTGCCATCGTTCCAGCGTATCTCTCAGATCGGCGATCTGTGACCGGCAGCATCGCCAGGCGGGTCGCATCGCATTAACCTCCCAGCTGTCGAGCTCTGCCGCGTCGAGCAGATTGTCAAGATGCTGCTGCAATTCCGCCAGCCGTGCACCCGGGACCGAGTCGGAGTCCGGCCTGCCGAGCAACCGGGCCATGCTTTTAGCGAAAAGCGCTTTCATGCTTTCCGTCAACTGCCGGCCGGTTTTTTCCAGGCTGCTGCGGGAATCCGTGGGCCAGAGCAGCAGGCCGACAAGCATGTAGGCCAGCAGGCCGGTGCCGGCCCCCTGGGTGCGCTCGATCGCAATCGCAAAGGCATTCGCGGGGTTGAAGGCGCTGTCAAGACCGACGACCACAGCGAAAAAGCCTGCCTGTTGCCAGAAATAATTGTAACGCTCCGTTCCGAAGCTGAAATAGGTGCATATCGCAACCCACAGGGAAAAAAACATGTAAAACAGCCAGCGGTCCTGAATGAAGAAGGCCAGCAGGATAAAACCGGCGATCGCGCCGACCACTGCACCGGCGATTCGGTTCAGGCCCTTCTGAATGGACTGCCCGGTCGCATCGAGGCTGACGGACGCAGCTGTCCAACCTGCCCAGATAGGCTTATCCCAGTCCATGTACAGCGCAATGGCGTAGGCGATGACAACCGCCAGGGCAGTTTTCAATGCGTGTTTGAAGCGCGGAGAAAGGGTCATCCTGATCTCCCTATTTTCATGACCCCAAAAGTAAATCATCATGCAGCATTCAGAGAATAGATTCATTTAACATAATCATATTTGGTAATCAATCTTAGTGATTTCAAGCCGAAACGGCTTACTCCATGTTTTTGCCGTGTCTATGCGTATCTTGTAGTAGAAAATTGAAGCGAATATTGTGAATGAGGTAGGCAAATATGCCATATTTTAGCTTGTTGAAAATTATGTACTTCGTGCCTGCTTACATAATCTGGTAGGTGTAGTAAATTTTTAGAAATGCAAATGTAATTTGAAATTTGGGAATCATGCAAATTAGATTCTGATCAGATTGGAACCTACCTGTAAAAAAATCGTGCCTATAGGCAAGCCGGTAGGCTATGCTCAAAAATGCCGAAGAACTTAGCACCCCTCTACAAAATCAATGTTGACAATAGAGTCCGCTTTGATTATTTGGATGTTAGACGGTTAATTTAATTTAAATTTCCAAATATTGAGCGTAGCTGAAGCCAGTTCACAACTCACATTTCTGCATATGCCACTCGTGAAAAAGGGAGTTCTTATCAATCATAAATTCAATCTGGCAAATTATTGAAAAACAGAAAACTTACAACAATAAGATAAAACTCCCCGACCCCTTCGATAATGAATTGACTGCTTTGTAAAAAGTTCATTTGCCTGCTGCCGCAACTAGCTGGGATTTTTTATACGCTTCAACCAATTTCAAAAACAAAGATATATTTAAGAAGAGTCACTGAGGTGACAAAGCCGGCTGCTTATAAGGGTCAATTAAAAATGACCACCTCCTACTGAGAGAATTATGCAACCAAAGCCGGACTTACCCGGCAGGAAAAAAATTGGGCTAACCTGTTGAAATGATATTATAGGTTTTCTGAGAACCAACGGATTTTTCAGAAACCGAGCATGAATTAAATTTAACGTTATTTCGGCAGGTTGGATAATTCGCAAAACCCATACCATAAAAAGGAGGGAAATTATGATTCGAAAGTGGCAAATTTTAATGTGCGTTCTTTTAGGACTGGCGATTGCTTCTGGGGGCGTCTGGGCCCCCCAGGCATTTGCCAAAAATTACAAATGGCGTTTGACTCAAGTTATGCCTGAAGACAGCGACTTTCACAAAAGGGCCCTGGCTTTCGCCGCAGAGGTAAAGGAAAAAACAAATGGTCGTATTGATATTACCATCTACTCGGGCGGCACGCTCTGTGACTGGGTCGAATGCCATGAACGGGTGATGCGGGGCGACTATGAATTGGCGATGCAACCCCTCGCCCCGACCTATGACCCCAGACTTAACATCGGGTACTATATGCCCTATCTGTTCACAAACACCGCAGAGGCCAAGAAAGCTTACGAGAGGGGCGGCTGGGTCTATAATATGGTGGGTGATTTATTGTTGGATCAGGGAATAAAGGGCCTGGCGCTCATGCCTATCGGATGGGCCGGTGTTACCACAAGAGAAGAACCCGACGGCTGGCGGGAAATGAAGCCCAACAAAATGAAAATCAGGGTCATGCCACTGAAAGCCTGCGAGCTGACCTGGCAGCGCTTGGGTTATATTCCCTCTACAATTCCCTACAACGAGGCCTTTAGTGCCATTGAGCGGGGGGTTGCAGACGGCGAATCCGGCGGCCCGCCATTCCAGGGCTATCAATTCAAAGACATCCAGGGGGTAACCTCAAGCTCTTCAACGAGCTGTCCAAAGAAGACCAGACAATCCTGCTGGAAGCCGCCGAGCGACAGGTGAAAGGGCGCTGGGATTATTTTCTGAAAGAAGACGAGGATTACCGTCAAAAATTAAGAGACTTCGGCCTCAAGGTTCTCGTGCCCACTGATGCGGAATTAAAGGCCTTTGCCAAAGCGATCCGGGAAGAGGTATGGCCCAAAATGGAGCCGCTCATGGGCAAAGCCCTGGTGGATAGATGCCGAAAAGAAGTGGGCATGCCGGTTAAATAAGGCTCGATCGAGCTGATGGTGAAGTTCTCCGCTCTCTCGAGATGGCGAGCTTCACCATCGACACCCAGCGTTGGTGAAAATATGAAAAAAATCGGACGAATGATATGGAACGGGCTGCTGTCTGTCCAAAAAGGGTTTATTATTATCGCCGGGTGTATTGTTGCCGTGCTGATATTTGTTGAGGTGATGCTCCGCTACGTATTTGGTTCACCCCTTTTTGGTGTGGAAGAGATGGTTACCCTCATTGCCATGTGGTTATATTTTCTGGGGGCATCCTATGGCGCTTATGAACGCAGCCATATCAAAGCGGAACTGGTACACTTATGGTTTAAAACGCCGCGATCCCTTGCTTTAATCAATTCCATCGCCAGCCTGATTACAGTGATTCTTTCCCTGATAATGGTCTCGTGGAGTTATCCTTATTTTGTCTGGGGTATTAAAGAGGGGGAAACTTCCCAGGCGCTGCTGCTGCCGATGGTTTTATCCCAGAGCGCCGTTTTCTTCGGCGCCATATTGATGTCCATATATTTTATCGCCGAGTTAGTGGACAATATTCTTGAGAGCTTCGGCAAAGCGGCTTTTTTTAAATATTTAGCCGAGAAGGAGGTCGTATAGGGTATGGAAGTCATCCTCGATTTGATAATTCTTGTCGGTCTGCTTGTACTCGGCGTTCCGGTGCCTTTTTGTTTTATGGCTGCCGTTTTATTTATGTTTATCCTGGGCGGCTATGACCCGATGTTCATTATGGCCACCGGTTTTCACAAAACAAATTCAATGGCGGTCCTGGCTATCCTTTTCTTCATCCTGATGGGCGGGCTCATGAGCTCCGGCGGCATTGCCTCACGGCTGGTGGCCATCTCCGATGCCGTTTTGGGTCGAACCAAGAGCGGCCTGGGGACGGTTACCATCATAAGCTGTGCCGTATTCGGCGCCATCGCCGGGACCTGCTCGGCGGCGGTGGCTGCTATCGGCAGCGTCATGATTCCACGGATGGTGGAGCGGGGCTATCCCCGGGGACACGCAACCGTTATCGTCGCAGCGCCGTCGGTTCTCGGTCAGCTTATCCCTCCCAGTGTACCCATGGTGCTCTATGCCTGGGTGACCTGGCAGTCCGTGGCAGCCTGTTTTTTATCCACGGTTATACCCGGCTTAATCATGGTGGTGCTCTACAGTACGGTCAATTGGTATATGTGCCGCAAGATGCCCATTAAAGTTCTGCCGCCGGCGCCATTCCAGGAAAAAGTCAAAGACTTTGGGACGTCACTCTACAAGGGTTTTTTTGCGCTGTTGATGCCGATTATCGTGCTGGGGGGAATTTACGGCGGCGTCTTCACCCCGACTGAAGCCGCAGGAATCGCGGTTTTGTACGCTATCCCTGTGGGTTTTTTTATCTACCGTACATTGGATTGGAAACTATTCAAAGAAGCCATGGTGTCGACGATCACCACAACCGGCGTCATCCTGTTGATGATCTTTTTTGTTATGATATTAAGCCGCATGTATGTCATGGAAAATGTGCCGAAACGGTTGATTTCCACCCTGATCGGTGTCACGGAAAATAAATATGCAATTTTACTCATGGTCAATGTATTCCTTCTGCTTCTGGGCATGCTGATGGACGATTTCAGCGGCACGCTTCTGGCCGCACCGCTTTTGTTTCCGCTGATGAAGGAACTGGGTATCCATCCGGTCCATTTTGCCGCGATTTTGGGCACCAACCTGGGGCTTGGAAATAAAACGCCGCCCACCGCTCCCATCCTCTATCTGGCAGGACGCATCGGGAATTGCAGCGTTGACAAGCTTCTGAAAACGCAGTTTATATTTATTGTCACCTGCTCGGTTCCCGTGGTGCTGGCAACCACTTATTTTCCATTTCTTTCCCTGGCACTCCCCAATCTGCTTATGCCGAAACTGGTGCCGGCGGCACCGTTGACTTTAGGATGGTAACCGGATTGGCGTATAGTCCACCAAAAAGGGGTTTGAGGAGGTATCTATGAACAGCGAGTCAAAGGTCTGGTTTAACGGGGAGTTTATCCCATGGCATAAGGCCACCGTGCCGATATTGTCCCACGGTTTTTCCCGCGGCTCAGCCATATTTGAGGTCTTCGGCATTCACGAAGGTCCGGATGGTCTCTTTGCCTTTCGGATGGACGAGCACCTTAAAAGGCTGATGCAAAGCGTTGAATTATTGGAAATGGAGATGGCGTATACCACGGAAGAAATTATTGATGCCGTAGCGAAAACCGTTAGGATCAATAACATGGGACGCGGTTTACTCAAGATGCTGGCTTTCTGGGGCGAAGAGGCGGTCCTCCAGATGGTTCTGGAATCCAAGTTGGACCTGGCGATTTTCGCAATACCGGATAGTGAGGAATTGGGTTTGGATAAGACCGTGCCGATATCGGCCTGTATTTCACGCTGGCGTAAGATCCACCCGGAGACGGTCCCGGTTGCAGCCAAAGCCTGCTCCCACTATTTAAACGCATACCTGGCGCGCAAGGATGCAAATAACCGCGGTTTTGACCTCGGCCTGTTGGTGGGAACTGACGGTTTTTTGGCCGAAGGTTCGATCGAGTCGGTTTTCATGGTCAAAGACGGTGTTCTCAAGACACCCCCTCTGGGCCGAATTCTGTCCAGCATTACGCGTAAATCGGTTCTCGAGGCTGCACCGCTGATCGGTATTCCGACATCGGAAGATCCGCTTTTGCCGCAAGAACTTTTCACAGCGGATGAAATCTTCACCTCCCATTCGGGCATTAAAGTTTTGCCGGTGGCCCGATTTGAAGACCGGGATCTTCAGGCACCGGGGCCAATAACCGATCAACTCATAAAGCTTATGGATGACATCACCAGCTTTAGGGACGACCGCTTCAAGGGCTGGTTTATGCCGCTGGATTAGCCGGGGAATTAATCCAGAAGCCATCTGACCAGTCATTTTACATCAAGGCATCAAGTCAGGTTCATCTTCTCGCAATGGCGTTATTTTTATTTAACCGAACAAACTGGTTTATAAGCACTTAGATTTTGTCCGAGGGATAGACGCGAGGAAGTGAAAAAGCGCAGCGTAGCTATGGTACGCAAGCGTATTTCGATGAAGCGCAACACCACCCTGGTACAAAAGATATCTGTTTAGAAACCAGTTTAGCCGCCGAGATATGCTTTCTTGACTTCCGGATTCTCCAGCAATTCTTCTGAGGGCCCTTCCACTACCAGGTTGCCGTTTTCCAGCACATAGCCCCGCTGGGCAAATTGGAGCGCCAGACGGGCATTTTGCTCAACCAGCAAAATGGTGGTGCCCTCTTTGTTGATTTCCTTTAGCGCATCGAACATGCTCATCATCAACAGGGGCGCCAGGCCCATGGAGGGTTCATCCAGCAGCATGACTTTGCGACCGCTCATATAGGCTCGGCCCACCGCCAGCATTTGCTGCTCACCGCCGCTGAGCGTGCCGGCTTTCTGAGTCTGCCGCTCTTCCAGGCGCGGAAAAATTGAAAAGACGCGCTTGATGTCTTCTTTGATCTGGTCTTTATCTCTTCTGGCAAAACATGCCAGCTGCAGGTTTTCGGTTACCGTCAAATTATCAAACAGGCGCCGGCCTTCCGGGACATGTGAGATGCCCAGCCGGCTGACCACCTTATCGGCCGCATATTCGAGCAGGTTTATCCCTTGAAAAGTCATCCTGGTGCCCTCATCTGCCGGCACCAGGCGGGAAATGGCTTTCAGTGTCGTGCTTTTTCCGGCACCATTGGCACCGATGATGCACACGATTTCACCTTCGTCAATTTCGAAATTCAGGCCGTGCAGCGCCTTAATATTGCCATAGGAAACGCGTAACTCTTCAACAGATAACAGCATTACTCTACGATCTCCTTGCCCAAATAAGCATCAATAACCTTGGGGTTGTTTTGAATTTCTTCCGGAGTGCCTTCGGCAATCACTTCTCCAAAAACCAGGGTCTGGATTCTTTCGCACAGCTCCATGACCACCTTCATGCGGTGTTCGATGAGAAAAATGGCCAGCTCAAATTTTTCCCGGATTTTGCGGATGATTTCCATCATCTGAACCAGCTCCTCGGGATTCATACCGGCGGTGGGCTCGTCCAGAAACAGCACCTTGGGATCCATGGCCAGGGCCCGGGCCATTTCGACCCGCCGCTGAGCACCATAAGGCAGGTTGGGTACCCACTGATCCGCAAATTGATCGACGCCGAACATTTTTAAAAGACCGTAAGCTTTTTCCTCACTTTCGGCTTCCTCGCGGTTGCGACGGGGAGTTCCGAAAAAAGCGCCGATGAGCCCGTAGCCGAGTTTGGAATAACGCGCCATCTTGACATGTTCGAGGACGGTCATATGCCGCCACAGAAGCATGTTTTGAAAGGTGCGGCCGATACCCATGGCTGCAATTTCGTGCGGTGAGCGGCCGTTTAAGGTGTTATCTTCCAGAAAGACACGGCCCTCGGAGGGATTGTAAATTCCGGTGATGAGGTTGAAAATCGTTGTTTTGCCCGCTCCGTTAGGACCGATGAGTCCGCGAACCTGGCCCGGTCCGATTTCAAGATCATAATTGTGCACCGCCCGCAGGCCGCCAAAAAAGTGGGTCATATTTTCAACCCTTAGTAATGACATGCCGCACCCCTTCTCGTCCCCATTGGGTTTTAACCCAATGGGCAGTTATTCGTTATTTGCTATTCGTTAATCGTTTGTAAGACATGAAATCAGAAATCCTGTCCATCATTTGTCAGAACCCAATAACCCATAACAATTAACCTTAATTGAGCGTTCTACGCTCAATGAGGATGTTCAATCTTTGGGCTGAATCAATTTCCGGACGTCAAACTCCTTAAAGGCAATCAGGCCCGTTGGCCTGAAAATCATCACCAGTATCAGAAGCAAGGGGATAATAATCCATTTAAAAATTTCCAGCGGCCGCAAAGCCTCTCCCAGCAAACTGATACTGGTGGCGCCCACAATCGCACCGTAGACGGAGTTCAACCCCCCGAAATAAACCATGGCCAAAACCTCGGCCAGCTTCTGGATGCCAAACGTACTGGGATTGACATATCGAAGCACATGCGCAAACAAACCGCCGGCGACCCCCGCCCAGAACGCCGCAAACAAAAACGCTATAAATTTGGTACGCCGCGTGTTTACGGTCATGGCATCCGCCGCCATCTCGTTATCGCGCACCGCGTTGAGCGCTTTTCCCAGGGTGGATCGCACAAAATTATTGATGATCCATATACAGATCACGGTGGTCAGAAAAACGGTAGGCAAATTGGCCCAGTCCGGCTGACTGCCCAATCCGCGTGGCCCCCCGACGACTTCCAGATTTTCAATCAAACTCTTAACGATAAACATAAAAGCCAGTGAGATAATCGCCAGGTAATCGCCCCGCGTTCGAAATGAAGGTATGGCCACGATCATGGCTCCGATGGATGCTGTCACGCCGCCCAGAAACAGTGCGATCGGAAAAAAGAAAGGCCCGATGGCCGCCGGGAGCAGGGCGGCACCGAAAAGTTTATCGTTGACAAAGAGGGAAACCGTAAAAGCCGAAGCAGCATAGGCGCCCAGGGCCATAAATCCGGGATGCGAACACGAAAACTCACCCATATAGCCGTTAATTACGTTTAAACTCAGCGTCACCATTACCGCAATCAGCGTGAGTTTAACCACCAGAACCCGATAATCACTCAATCCGGACCACAGGTGCAAAGCCAAATAGAGCAATGCGAGGTGAAGGAGTATTGAAAAAACAGTCGAAAAGTCGGCAAGTTTTGCAGCCAGTCTGTTTAACGCCGCCGAGCCGAATCGGGCGATCAGACCGATGGGCAACAAATAAATCAGCAAAAGATAGAGGGCCGCGCTGGGAATCAGCAGGGGCTTTTTGAGCATAATGACGAAGCCAAATAAGACGGGCGCCTTGGGCAGTCCCAGACCGCGCGCTAATGGCGTACCAATCGCCATTTCCAGACCCACTGCAACCAGAGCCCCGATAAGCCAGCCCAGCAGCGGAACCCGCGATACCCAGGCTCGGATATTGATCTTTGACAGCATCGAAGTGGGTGACAATTTTTCGCTTGTACCTTCCATTTCAAATCCTCGTTGCACACATATCTTGGCTATTGAAAGACACCTGCAGCCCCTGTAACAGCGCTAATCACTTACAGCCTCAGGCGTGCACTGTATGCTTCCCCAAAAAACCCGTGGGGCCTGAAAACCAGAATAAGTAAGACAATCGAATAGGCGATGAGATCGCGCATCGTCGAAGGGAAGATCATGGCCACAAAAATCTCAATAAATCCGAGCAAAAACCCGGCCAACGTGGCGCCGACAATCGAACCCCTGCCCCCTAAAATCGCTGCCACGAATGCTTTCCAGCCGATTAAAATTCCCATGTACGGATCCAGCACCGGATAGGCAACACCGAAGAGAA
>WOR8_10007293_pt1 | contig 10536 bp, 8 predicted proteins | sample DeeMarSeWOR38_10_FD_19890 | JGI IMG/M metagenome (IMG submission 19890)
ATTTGAATCCCCAAATGGGTGTTATCAATTTGAAGGTCGAACCTGCGGACGCGGAACTTCTGGTAAACGGGAAATTATGGGGCAAAATCCCACACCAATTGCGACTTATTGCGGTGGAGCATCAGTTGGAATTTCGAAAAAAAGGCTTCATATCCCATCGAACACGGATCACCCCGCGCCCCGGATTTCCGCAAGAACTTGCAGTTGTGTTAAAAAAACATCTCCCGCAAAAGTCGGTGACGGCAAGCGTCATTGAAGCTGAAAATGGCTATGTGCTTAAATTAATTCATCCCCAGACCTTTACCATGGGGTCGTCACGCAGGGAACAGGGACGGCGTTCCAATGAAACTTTGCGGGAGGTTAAACTCCAGCGACCTTTTTATATGGGAGCAACAGAAGTCACCAACAAGCAGTTCAGAGCGTTTCTAGCCAGTCATAACTCGGGATCATTTAAGCAACAAAGTTTAAACCGAGATGATCAGCCGGTTGTTCAGATAACCTGGGAACAGGCCGCTTTGTTTTGCAACTGGCTCAGCGCCAAAAATTCATTGCCTCCGGCCTATAGGAAGATGGGTGATAAATTTGTAGCCATCGACCCCTTAACAACCGGGTACCGCCTTCCGACCGAAGCTGAATGGGAATATTGTGCGCGCTTTTCAAACAATCGGGCCGCTTTGAAATATTCCTGGGGCAATACATTTCCCCCATCCGCACAATCCGGAAATTTTGCTGATATTTCTGCAAAAGGCTTGCTGAACGCTTATCTGGAAAAGTATAATGACGGATATCCGGTTACAGCGCCTCCGGCCAAATTTAACCCCAACAGACTAAGGTTGTATGATTTTGGCGGCAATGTTGCGGAATGGTGTCATGATTACTATTCAATTTATCCATATGATGCGAAAAAAATATACTTAGATCCAACCGGACCTGAACAAGGAAGACATCATTTAGTCAGAGGTTCCAGCTGGAAAGATTCCAGTATCAGCGCCCTGCGGCTGGCTTACAGAGATTATAGCGATGGCAAACGTTATGACCTTGGGTTTCGTATTTGCCGTTATTTAAAATAATGAGGTTACTATGATATTGTTTAAGCGAATAGGTTTTGTTTTTGCGTGCGTATTTTTTCTTTGCTTAACAGCGTTGCCTGCGACAACCACGGTCAAGGCCCCAAAAAAAATAATCATTGATTCAAAAAAAGAGACGTTTCTGAGAGGGAGGTTGCTAATTGCTCAAAATAGCGGCAAGAGCCAAGAAAAAAATGCAACTGGCTCGGCCGCAGATAATGATCGGAAACAAAAAACAGAAAAAAAAACGCAGAACCAAGCACCAGCATCAAAAAGCAAAACGGACCCGTTAACCGTTTTTGAACCATCTGAAAAAGTTAAGGCAGATCAGGCAGTGGATTTCCCATACGATATCTAGTTAACAAAGGTCAGCCGGTTAGCCCGTTTGTCCGTTCGCCGGTTTTGGCATGCGGATTATCGGCTTACGGGCAAACGGGTGAATCAGCTAAACCATAGATAACAACCGCCGGAAAACACTGCTGCGCCGAGGCGGAAGTGGCGCATCAGCGACCGACAACAAACCACGGACAAATATTATGAAAAAATCATTGCCCTTATCCTTTGAGTTTATCTATCAACTGTTTGCACTGATATTGATCGTTATCATTGTGCACGCGGTCTATGTAGCAATTATCCGTCCCAATGCGGATGCCATACTCGCGGAACAGGCAGCCATGCTTGAAACCGATAAATCGCAGGTCACCAAACGCTCGGTATACGTTCTTATTCGAGATTACGAACAAGAGGCCTGCTTTATCCTTATGTCTTGGGCCATCGCCATCATGGCCTATAAAGGCATAACCACGCTCAGGCACAAAGCGATGCTGCATATGGATTTGATACCGCTGGCCGAAGGAATGCGAATTTTGCCGGAGGATACCCGGCAAGTTTCCCGCCAGATTCAAGCACTTCCGTCCCATCAGCGAAACGCTTTGCTCCCAAGAGCATTGCTGGCCGCTTTACACCGGTTCAGCACAACCCGCAATATTCAAGACGTGGCCAGCGCCACTCATGCATACTGCGCGGCGGAGGGGGAGCGACTTGAATCCGAATTGTCTATGATCAGATATATTGCTTGGGCCATTCCTTCTGTGGGCTTTATTGGCACGGTTCGTGGAATCGGCGAAGCATTGGGACAAGCCCACAAAGCCATTGAAGGTGATATTTTCGATGTGACCAAAAGCTTGGGTGTGGCCTTTAATTCAACTCTGATTGCGCTATTGCTCAGCATCGTTCTTATGTTTATGCTGCATCAATTGCAGCTGCTGCAGGAGGGTTATGTGTTGGACGCTGAGGCCTACTGTGAAGAAAATTTAATCAAACACATGCATACGCAATGACTACGATTGCGGATTGTGGATTTTGAAATTAAGCTTATGGTACATAAAAAAAGGACGCATTAATGAAGCGGCTAGCACTTGAACTCAGTGACGCCGGGATCTTGGCAGCCGGGTCGGACTCTGCAAGATTGCTTGAAATTGACGGATCAGATAAAGAAAGCCCCGGATATGCCCTTGCCGAGAAGAATCAGTTCGCAGTGGGCAAAGCCGCTGAAAAAAAGGCACATCTGTTCCCGCGTCTGGTGATAAGCCATTTCTGGGATCAGTTAAACACCGAAGCTCTCGATCACCCCGGTCCCTATACCCAACAAAATCATGCGGAAATTGCTTATGCCCACCTGGTGCGAATTTGGCAAAACATCAAGATGTACGGAGATGAAATGATCATGGCGGTCCCCGGATTCTATCACCGTGATCAATTGAGCCTCCTTCTGGGTATCGCCAATGAGTTGTCCCTTCCTATAAGAGGATTTATTCCAATCGCGCTGGCAGCCTCGGATCGTCCCTGCCTGCAAAGCGCCCTTTTTCATCTGGATATTCATCTTCACCGTGCGGAGATCATTTTTCTTAAACAAGGTGATTATTTAACATGTGAAGAATCAGCTTCACTCGCAGAAAAAGGACTGGCTTATTTACACAGAGAATGGGTGGAAACCATTGCGGCAGAATTTGTCCGCAGCACGCGCTTTGATCCTCTCCATCAAGCTGTCTCCGAGCAGGAATTATTTAATCGACTGCCCGCAGTTCTTGAACAACTTCAAAAACATGCGTCCGTTGATTTCGAAATGGCGAGCGGGTCCACTACCTATCGGGTTGCTTTATCCCGAGAGCTCTTCGTCCAGAAAAGCGAGCAGGTGATTGCAGATATTCACCGCTTCATTAAAAAAACCTTAGACAAACACGAAATTCAAAATTATCCGGTGACCATTCAACTCACGCATCGTGTTGCTCGTCTTCCGGGCTTCAAGGAAATATTGGCCGAACGTCATCGTGCTCAGCTCATCCAACTGTCTCCCGGCGCCGCCGCTTTCGGAATGCTGAAACTCTGGAAGCAGTTGGTCCCACAACAATCCGATCAGGGAATATCATTTTTTACCAGTCGAGCTTGGCAACGTATCGCCAATGCGAATATGACAGAAACGCCAAATATCGGCCAGCAAACTAAACGTCCGACCCATTTGCTTTACAGAAATCTGGCGTATCCTCTCTCTGAGAATCCGCTTTTGATTGGATTGGAAGTTGATTCAGACAAACCCAGCATCCAGATCAAAGGACAAATCGCCGGCGTTTCGCGTAAGCATTGCTCTGTAGCGATTCGTGGAAATGAGGTGGTCCTGAAGGATTTTAGTAACTACGGAACATTTGTGGATGAAGCCCGGGTAGAAGGAAGCATTGCATTGCAGCTGGGTCAATTTATTCGGGTTGGAACACCTGGCGAAAAATTGCAACTGATTGTCTGTCTAAATACTGATGAAACGTAAAAACCTAAATGTCTTTAGTCTATCATTTCTTGACATCATCACTTGTGGTCTGGGCGCCATCATTTTGTTGTTTGTGTTGATAAATGCAAAAAGCGCGGCCCAGCGAGACGCGGTAACCCATGATCTGCGCGCAGAAGCGGAGCGGCTCGAAAAACAGGTGCTTGATGGTAAAAAGAAACTCATAGAGGCTCGAAATACGCTGGAACAAACCGTTGCCGAACTGCTAAAAACCGAGGGTCGGTCACGAGAAATCATAGAAATTCTAGAAGAAAAAAAGATCGAGCTTGCCGACAGCCAACACGACACCCTGGCCACCAAAGCGCATGTGAACAAGCTGAAATCCGACTTGAAATCTTTGGAAGAGGAATTAAGACGGCTTAGAGCCGGCGCCAAAACTCAAGATGAACTCGGCACCAAACTACGTCCCTTCATCGGCCATGGCGATCGGCAGTATTTAACGGATTTGAAAATGGGCGGCAAGCGGATCTTTGTTCTGGTAGATGCCTCGGCCAGCATGCTGGATGAAACCATCGTAGGCGTGATTCGCAGACGTAATCTCCCGGATAACAAAAAACTTAAATCCGCTAAATGGCAACAGGCGGTTTCCACCATTGATTGGCTAACAGCTCAGCTTCCCCCAACGAGCAAATTTCAGATATTTACCTTTAACGAAACTGCCTCACCTTTGATCAAAGAAACGCACGGAACTTGGTTGGATGCCGGCAATGTAGACATTTTGAATACTGCCGTTGCTAAGATGCGCCAAGTTATTCCGCAGAAAGGAACGAGTCTGCTGATTGCATTCAAAGCCATCGGTGAAATGAAACCGGCACCGGATAATATTTTTCTGCTGGTTGACAGCCTGCCGACAATGGGCGCAAGCAAACCATGGCGCAAACGGGTTTCCGGTAACAAGCGCTTGAGCCTGTTTAAAGAGGCCATCCGCAAATTGCCCGTCGGGGTGCCGGTAAATATTATCCTTTACCCGATGGAAGGGGATCCGCGAGCTGCCGATGCTTATTGGCGTTTAGCCAAAAACACCAGAGGATCATTTTTGTGCCCTTCCCGGGATTGGCCGTAGCGGGAAATCGGAAGTGGGAATGGGGAATGCGGAAAGGGTGGTAGGAAAAACGAAGCAGAGGAAGTATGGAAAGGGTAAAGGGTGTAAGGTATAGGGTATAGGGTATATAGAATTCGGAAAATGCGTCTTACGCGTTGCGTGTTTCGGGTTACGGGGTGCGCGTTGCGGATTGCGAGTTTCGGAATACGGGTTACGGAATGAATCAATTTAGGATTGCCTCAAACTTCGGACCTCAAACCTATAACATTCGTATGAAAACCTTAAACCATGAACCCTGAAGCCTAAACCTTGAGCCGTGTGCCTTGAGCCTTGAACCTAAGTAATCATGAAAACACGTAGACGCGATATCGAGGTATTCAGTCTGTCGTTTTTAGACTGTATTTGCTGTGCCTTCGGTGCCATCATTCTGCTGTTTGTGCTCTCCAAATTTGCCGAACCGATGATAATTGAAGAGGTGCGCGAAGATCTTCAATCTGTTATCGCCCGATTGGAAGAGGAGCGTTTTGAAATTCGGGGCGAAACAGCGGTAATCAATCGGGAATTAACAGCCAAAAAAGAGCAGCTCTCGGAAGAAAAGATTAAACTCGCCCGCCTCCAAGGGGATTTATCCGAAATTAAAGGGCAGTTCTCCGCATCCAAAGATGATGCTGACGTACAAAACATCATTGAGGCAAAACTCGCCAAAGCCCGGCAGGAATTAACCGAAGAAATGAAACGCTTGTTGAAAAAACAACCCCGAAAAATTACAAGTTCGGTGGGAGGTATCCCCGTAGACAGTGAGTACATCATCTTTATCATTGACACCTCCGGCAGTATGCAGCGTAATGCCTGGAGCCTCGTCCAAAAAAAAATGCGGGAAACCCTTGAAATCTATCCCAAAGTCAAGGGTATTCAGATCATGAACGACATGGGTGATTATATGTTTTCCCAGTATCGAGGCAAATGGATAACCGATACACCGGCGCGGCGCAGGGCGATTCTCTCTCGACTAAGCACCTGGCGAGCCTTCAGCAATAGTAGTCCGGTTGAGGGAATTAACGCTGCGATCAGGATGTTTTATGCTGCCGATAAAAAAATAAGTCTGTATGTGTTCGGCGATGAGTTCAGCGGCAGTGCGATTCAGCCGGTCATTGACACGGTAGACAGCATCAATAGAGCGGACAAAGATGGGTCGCATAGGGTTCGAATCCATGCGGTCGGGTTCCCTGTTGTAATGGAACAAACGCGAACGGCCGGTAACACCGGCGAACGATTCGCAACGCTTATGCGCGCACTTTGTCAGAAAAACGCAGGTACGTTTGTGGGACTTAACAGTACCAGACCATAGCCGGTATGACACGGAAATTCGAGGCACGAGTTTCGAAATATGAAAAAATTCAAATATGATTGGATAATTCCTTCGAAGCAAAAACTACTTTGAGCTATGCCCATATCTTGCCCCAAATGTAACACACCCCTACCTGAACACAAAGGACTGGAGTACCGCTTCTGTCCGCGTTGTGGGGCTGAAATCAAGCCTTCGAAAAAAGAAACGGATGAAAGCTGGCAAACGATTCCCCCGGACCTGTCGACTAAATTTGAGAAAACGATCGATGAGAAAATCATCTCGGATGCAGACCAAGCAGATATCAGCAGTCCTGTCAATCAGACGTTGGCGCCTGACTTTACACCCCAAAAGACAACCCGAATCGAAATCCAACCTCCACCCAATCCGCCGCCTTCAAGTTTTTATCGCATCGCTTCCACTGAGCAGGGATTAAGGTCAGAAACCTATAAGCAAAAGCACAGAAATAAACAGCGATGGGGCATTATTTTCTCGGTTTTGGCAATCGTCATCCTGATTGTTTTAGCCTACTGTAGGTTTTTTTAAATACGCGCTTCATTTTTATATATAGGATGAATTCCGCTTGACAAATTGTTTGTTCCTTATTATTTGGATAAATTTTGCAGAGTGGATCTCAATCGTATTAAACGATTTTTAATAGAATATTAACTTGAAAGGAGACAAACACAAATGGCTAATTTAATTCCACCTCATGGCGGAAAAGGTCTCACCTGCTGCCTGCTGGAAGGTGCTGAACTGGAAGCCGAAAAGAAAAAAGCGGGAGGTTTAGTAAAACTTCCGATCTCTCCCCGTGAGAAGGGAGATCTTATCATGATCGGTATCGGCGGATTCAGCCCACTGACCGGTTTTATGACCAAGGCCGACTGGAAGGGCGTATGCGACAATTACCTGTTGGCTGATGGAACGTTTTGGCCTGTTCCGGTGACCCTGTCAGCTACCAAGGAAGATGCCGCCGGCATCAACGAAAGCGATGAGATCGCCCTGTATGATCCCGAAGGCGATGAAATCATGGCCACCATGAAAGTCACCGAAAAATATGAAATGACCGAGGCCGACAAAAAATATGAATGCGAGAAGGTATACATGGGCGAGGGCACTGTGACATCCGAAGAGTTCTGGAAAATCGCGAAAGAGGATCACCCCGGTGTACAGATGGTTATGAATCAAAAAGACGTCAATCTCGCCGGACCGGTTAAAGTTCTGAGCGAGGCGGAGTATCCCACCAAATATGCCGGCATTTATATGCGACCGGAAGAATCCCGTAAAATGTTTGAAGAAAGAGGCTGGAGTGAGGTGGCGGCGTTGCAGCTCAGAAATCCCATGCACCGTTCCCATGAATACCTCTGTAAGATTGCCGTTGAGGTCTGTGACGGGGTCTATATTCACTCGCTGGTCGGTAATCTGAAGCCGGGTGATATACCGGCGGAAACACGGGTGAAATGCATCGATGCGCTGGTGAAAAACTATTTTGTAGAAGGAAATGTCATCCAGGGCGGATATCCTTTAGACATGCGCTATGCGGGCCCCAGGGAAGCCTTGCTGCATGCCACATTCCGTCAGAATTACGGCTGTTCCCGCATGATCATCGGCCGCGACCATGCCGGTGTGGGTGATTTTTACGGCATGTTCGAGGCTCAAACCATTTTCGAAAGGATTCCGAAACCCGAAGAAAACGGAAAAGCCCTGCTGTGTACGCCGTTGAAGATCGATTGGACTTTTTATTGCTACAAGTGCGACGGTATGGCCTCCCTGCGAACCTGCCCGCATCAAAAGGGAGATCGCGTGCTGCTGAGCGGCACCATGCTGCGAAAACTGCTTTCCGAAGGCGGACAAATTCCGGATCATTTTGGACGCGATGAGGTTCTTGAAATTCTGCGCGGATACTATGAAGGGCTGACCGAAAAAGTTGAAATCAAGCTGCACGGAGCTGCGACTGGAGATGATAAGAAGTAGCTAATCGCCTCAATTGTGTTCAAATTTTAAAGGGGAGTTGCCGATTTGGAGACATTAAGGCACTCCCCTTTTTGCACTTTATGCTGATTTATTTAGAAATTCCTGCCTGCGTATTCGTTGTAGGTCATCGCCACCGTCCGGTAAACCAGATGTGCCAGTTTTGAAAAAGGCAGATAGGCAATCATACAGAAAACCAATATAAGGTGAATAAAATATAATAGGTAGCAGATAAACGCCCAGCCGGCAAGCCGCGTCAGCTCGGTACCCATACCGGTAACACCCAGGCCGAAGGCTAGATAAATCAGGTACCAATCCCAGTAATCCGATTTCTGATCTTTTTTGGCCCTCCGATTTATTATCAACCAGGCCGTTACGACAATCAGCCAAATTACGCTTGCGTTGGCCAGCCATTTTACCGGATTAAGCTGAGACCAAGGACCGTGTAGCGGACCGCTGGGCAACAAATATGAACCCCACATCACGAGAAAAATAATACTGGTTACGATAAACAACCCAATAAATCCGAATATCGTCAGCATGTGGGCAATTTCACGGTCTTTGTTTTCGGTGCAATCCGAAAATTTGCTGTGTTTCAGGATGGTTGGAATCACTTTTAAAAACGCCGTTATAAATCCAACGACTTCAATCTTCTCCTTTTTGGTTTTACCCTCCTGAAGCGCATTTTGATGGATATCGCCCAAGAAACGTTTGAGGCCCAATGCAAATACAGCAACCATAAAAATAGCAGCCGGGACCATATGCATATCCACCAGCCAGGTGGAAAAGAATTTGTAATGTTTGATGCCTTCGCTGAGATCGGGTGTGAAATCAAGCAGACCGGTAACTAATCCCACAACAATGAACAGCACCGTTGGAATGGCCAATAGTATCGGCAGCTTTTTGGGCTCCTTTAATGCATTTACAAGCCACTTTGGCTGGGCATATTCCGAAATTGCATAGGTGCGCACAGCCGCCAGGACATCGCCTGGTTTCGCCTCTCGCGGACAACGGGTGGAACAATCGCCGCAATTATGGCACAACCAAATATCGGCGTTTCCGACCAGTCTGTCCTTTAAACCCCAAGATGCAGCAATCATTTCCTTGCGGGGAAACGGCTTGGTCTCCGGGGAAATCGCGCAAGCCACCGAACATGTGGCACACTGGTAGCATTTCTTCAGATCTTCGCCCCCCAGCGCCCCCACTTCTTTAATAAAATCTAAATCGGGCTCAATAAGATATGCATCCGCCATATTTAAACCTCCTAAATCTAGAATCCCTTAAACGGGTTCGGGCCCATCTCTTCGACTGAAGCCACGAAATCATCGATGATCTGTGGAATCTTATCATATTCATCAATGGCCACCTGAAACTGGGCGACCCGCTCTTCCTCCAGAGCCAGACTGGACAGGGCGTCACCAATTTTCTTCATCCGAATGTCGGCAAGTTCGCTGCCCTTGACAAAATGACACTGGTAGTCATCGCCATGTTTGCAGCCCAGCAAGAAAACCCCGTCCATGCCCTGGGCCAGGGCATCCTTAATCCAGATCACATTGACCGATCCAAGACACCGGACCGCAATAAACCGAACATCCGCAGAATAGCTGAGACGGTTCAATCCGACAATGTCCAATGCCGGTAAGGCATCGTTTTCACAGACCAGACCCAGAATCCGCAGCGGCGGTTCGTCATAATCGTCTTCGGAGGGCACACCGACGGCTTTGACCATCGATCCGATACTATCGATGCTGTAATCGCAAAAATTGATGATTCGTTCCGGGCAGCATCCCATACAGGTACCGCAGCGCCGGCAGCGCGCCGGATTCGGTTTCGGCGTTCCTTTCTCATCATCATCAATGGCCCCAAAGGGGCATTCTTCCGTACAGCGTTTGCACTGGGTGCAGCGTTGCATAAAAAAGTCGGGAATCGTCATATCCCCCGAGCGGGGATGGACGGAAACGCCTCGGTTGACCGATTCCAGGCACTGAATTGCCTTTAAGGCTGCTCCGGTTGCATCCTCAATGGATTCTTCCACCGTCATGCTGCGCCGGATTCCGCCGGCCGCATAAATACCGGTGCGTTGAGTTTCATAGGGGAAACAGATAAAGTTGGAATCCGCATATTCGTCGAAAATTGCATTATCACGAAATCCCGGACCCTGACGATAGGCTAAATTAACCACCGGGCTGTCTTTGGTGGCCGGCACCATCCCGGTGCCCAGCACCACCAGGTCGGCTTTGACCTGAATCTTTTCACCCAAAAGTGTATTGTC
>WOR8_10008399_pt1 | contig 10535 bp, 9 predicted proteins | sample DeeMarSeWOR38_10_FD_19890 | JGI IMG/M metagenome (IMG submission 19890)
TTTTTTGAGAGCATCAAGTGGGCAACGAAATTATTTCCCCATGTACCCATCATCATCACCGAGAACGGCGTGGAAGATTCCGCCGACTCCATGCGCCCGCGCTACCTGGCCCAGCACATCCACCAGATGTGGAAGGCGGTCAACTTCAACTGGCCGGTTAAAGGCTACTTCCACTGGTCGCTTGTGGATAACTTCGAATGGGAACGCGGCTGGACCCAGCGCTTCGGCCTGTGGGCGCTCGACTTGGAAACCCAGGCGCGTACCAAACGCCCGTCTGCGGACTTTTATGCCGAGATTTGCAAAGAGAACGGACTCTCGTCCGAGATGGTGGAGAAGTATTGTCCAGAAGTGTTCGATAAATTGTTCCCCGTATAATCCGTAGGGGCATAGCATGCTATGCCCTTACTTTTTTCATCGCATCTTTCCACTCTCAAACCTGCCACCATGAGCCCAACCTTCTCCTCCCCCATTGTCGTCTGCCGCCCGGCCCTGCCGCGTGACACCGCTGACGTGCTCGAGTTCACAAAATTCACCTGGGACTTCGACAGCGACTACATCAAGTATGTTTGGGACGATTGGTTTGCCGATCCGAACGGCACTCTGGCTGCGGCAGAGTATGGCGGGCATTGTGTTGGCATCGCCAAAATATCCTTGTCCGCGCCGGGACAATGGTGGCTGGAAGGCCTGCGTGTGGATCCCAAGTTCCAGGGTCTGGGCATTGCCTCCCAACTCCATGGTTACATCGACGCCTGGTGGCTGGAGCACGGTGACGGCGTCGCCCGATTAATGACCAGTTCCAAGCGTGTCAAGGTGCATCACCTGGCTGAAAAACTTGGCTACGATAAAACGCTTGAACTAAAAGAGATCAAAGCCCCTGCTCTAAACGAAAACACTGATTCTTTCACCCCCGTAGCCACTGAAGAAATCTCGGCTGCCTTTCAAATGGCGCTCGATGCACCTGCCCTAAAAGCTGGCAACGGACTCTGTGACATCGGTTGGGACATCCTTTGCCCCACCGAAGAGATTCTTGCAGCCATCCAAAAGCAAGGGAATGCCCACTGGTGGCGCGAGCGCGAGGGCCTGATATTAACCTGGGAGCATTGGAGTGAAGATGGGGATATGCTGGGGATTGGCCTGCCTGCGTGCGAGCTTGAATCTCTGCCGGATTTATTGCGCGATGCCCGTCAACTGGCCGCACAACAGGGGCGAATCGGCGCCTTCTGGATCGCCCCTCTGAAAGATGAAATCTTGTCTGCGGCGGAGAAGGCGGGCTATGTTCCCTATAAGAGCCATGATATTTTTCTGTATGAGAAACAACATCCCATACGCACGTGAATCTGCCTTCTGAATTCATCCAAACTATCAAAAATACCTTTGGCGCGGATGGCGAAGCCTGGCTGAAAACATTGCCAGATTTGATCGCTGATGCCTCCCGCCGCTGGGGTTTGACGGATATCCAGCCTGTTCCAAATCTTTCCTATAATTTTGTGGCTTCTGCCCTTCGACTGCGCTCGCTTTCGCTCTCTCCGCTCACCCGTGCCTGCGGCACTGGCGCAGGCACGGCGGAAGTAATATTGAAACTCGGCGTACCCAACCGTGAACTGACATCCGAAATTGGTGCCCTGCGTCTCTACAACGGTCGCGGCGCATGTTGCCTGCTGGATGCTGACCCTGAAAAAGGGATGCTGCTGCTCGAGCGTCTCCAACCGGGAGAGATGTTATCCGAACTGGAGGATGATGAACAGGCCACACATATTGCTGCGAATGTGATGTGTCAACTCTGGCGGCCAGTTCCCGAAAAGGCGAATGATTTTATCCAACTCAAAGACTGGTTCGATGGATTTAAGCGGTTGCAGAGACTATACAATGGGGAAACGGGACCACTTCCAAAACGATTGGTTGAAATCGCCGAATCACTGTCACGAGAACTTCTCGTTGAAAATGAAGACAAAACCCTGTTACACGGGGATTTCCACCACTACAATGTACTCGAATCCGCGCGAGGATGGCTGGTGATCGACCCGAAGGGAGTGGTCGGACCAAAGGGCTACGAAGTGGGGCCGTTGCTCATCAACCCGTTTGGCCGTTTCTTGAGCGGAAGCAACCCGAAGGTTCAAACAGAGAAGCGGATTGCTATCCTTTCGGAACGGCTGGGCATGGAGCGTCAGCGCATCCGCGATTGGGCTTTCTGCCATGCTGTCCTGTCCGCCTGGTGGAGTCTGGAAGACAAAGAAGACTGGGAGTATGCTGTCCGCTGTGGGAAAATCTTCCTGGCAATTTAAATGTTCAGGACGGGACTTATGCCCCGTCCTGAACATACGCAAAAAAACAGCAATCTATTTGCCGATGAAAGTAAAGACCGCTGCGCCGAGTGCCAAAACCCCTGTGATCAAATCAGCAGACGGGATAGCAACGAAGGCTCCCAGACCAAAGAACAGGAAGAACAAAACTGTGCACCAACCAGCAATACTCTTAGGCATACTCATGTTGATAATCTCCTTTGGTGAAAAGTTTGATGGGCAGAATTGCCAATCTGAATAAGAAAACACCAGTCAAAATTCTGAGTTGCGCAAGGAATATCCCACTATTTTGGAATTTAGGCTTGTTTTGTCCCATATTTTGTGGAATAATGGACAACACATATCCGATTAAACATTTAAAGAGGGTTTTATGTCAAAAAATATTGTTGTTCTATCCGACGGTACGGGTCAGGAAGGCGGTAAGGGCCACGACACAAACGTTTACAAGCTGTTTCGCATGCTGGAAGACCGCACCGACAAACAGGTAGTTTTCTACGATGAAGGGCTTGGAACCGATTGGCGCAAATTTACAGGGAATGCCTTCGGCGCGGGCTTCTCGAAAAACCTATTAGAGTGTTATCAATTTATTTTTGATAATTACAACGCAGGAGACAGGATTTATCTGTTCGGTTTCAGCCGCGGGGCTGCCACGGTAAGAAGCCTGGCCAGCTTCATCCATTATTTCGGTATTCTCCCTAAATCCCGCCCGGAATTGATCAAAAAGGCTTTCAAACTATACAGGAGAGGCCAGGACGAAGTAAGCTCAGATTTGCTCAAGCAAACCTACAAACTGTTCCAGAGAGGACAGGTTGATGAGGTGAAAGATGAACTAAATAAAAAAGCAACAGAATTCGTGCATGAGCATCCGAACCAGTGGGCAAAAATCGAATTCCTGGGTGTATGGGATACCGTACCTGCTTTAGGACTGGTTGCGTTGGCCGGGTTAAATACTTTTCTTGGAAAAGTCCTCCGATTCAACTTCCATAGTTTCAGGTTACATCCCAGTGTCAAAAACGCATATCACGCTTTATCCATTGATGATGACCGCTTGTGGTTCCACCCCTCCCTCTGGACGGAGAAAACCCGGGAAGAGCAAATTGTGGAACAAGTCTGGTTCAGCGGCGCGCATACGGATGTCGGTGGGGGATTCAATGAACCTGGACTGTCTGATATTACGTTGGAGTGGATGCTCGACAAAGCTATAAGTTATGGTTTGCGAATTTATCTTGGTTCGCGCCAATACTGGAATTTCGTTGTGGCACCCGATCCCACCGATCTCTATCACCCGCCCCGGGCCGGGTTCGGAAAGATCTTTGTAAAAGGGCTAAGAAATGATGTGTGGGACAAACAAGGGGCAAGTGCCGCATTTGGGCAGCCAATTATCCATAGTAGTGTTTTGGAACGGCACACAAGAAGTATACATATGCATGGCAACGAGCCAGAACATGAAGATGATAAGAACCCCTGGATTTTGAAACAAACTACGAAGAGTTCAATCCTTTATAAAGGAGATAAGTTCAAGAAATTCCTCAGTCAAAAATTCTATGAAACATTAAAGTACGAGTGGAAGAAGTATGACTGGGGAGAAGATAAGCAGCAGGATAAAAAATTCGACGAATGGATAAAAGAATCAAAATACAAAGAGTACTACAATTCCTATGACTGGGGTTTTCAGAAGATATATTTGGAAGACGGATATAAAAAATATTGCATAGATTTCTGGAACAATCCAGAAAAGGATCCAAAACAGGAACTCGAAACTCGAATTGAATGGATGGAACATTTCAGTGATCTTGACTGGTTAAAGGGTTATCAACCCTACCAGGATTGGCTAAAAGAAGCCCAGGATTACCTTAAAGAACACAAAGAACGCCTTAAACCAGACTGGTTGGACAGTTATCAACCTTACAAGGATTGGCTTGAAGAGCACACTGTGAAACATGATAAGCAGACCTATTACGTTGAGCCTTTCAAAAAGTTAGTTCTTAGAAAAGAGGAAGATTTCAAATGCTATAGTCCTTCACAGGATGATGGTGGAAAAAAGTCGGAGGAACTTGATAAGAGCATTCTATCTTTGCGAGACTATGAGGAAGAAACACTGGAAAAAATATTCAAAGAATATGATGGCACGCTGAAAAATCCAGTAAAAGAAGTAGAGATAACAAGCCTGTTTCGGAAGTTGTTTCGAAAAACCTTCACGGTTGTGAAATTAGATGCTGATGAGAATAAAGGAGCAATAAGGAAGATTAATTCCAAGAAGAAGGAGTTGGTCAAAAGGGGGATTAACGAAGATAAGAAAAAGCACGATAGGATTGGATACGATCTCAGCCGATGGATGGGAATCAATAGCACCTATAAAACGCTCTTCAGTAAGAAAGAAGATAGCGGTGAGCAAACAGAATAACATCCGGTAGAAACCCATCAAGCCTCCTTCGTTTTGGATTTCGAAGGAGGCTTTTTTCTTGATTTGGTGCATATTCATAATAGAGGTAAAATCACTCTCTGCCTATGCTTTTCTATCATGTAAACGTTTATGAACTCAATATCTCACCCTGCTGAATTCACCCTACAACGCACGCATACGGTCAACCGCAGCAATGCTGCCAGATGGATCGTCTCACATGCTGCCCGTTATTGGCCGATCATCATTATGGTCATCATCGGCGCGTTTGGGAATGCCGCGCTGGCAGCGGTTATGCCGCTCATGGTGGGCGATGCCTTTGACCAGATGCTTAAACCCAACCCGGATACCAGTATCCTGCTGCCGCTGGCAATACTGTTGGGCGGCTCACAGGTTGTGCGCGGCGTATTGCAGTTTGGAAGAAACTTCGGCGCAGAAATGCTGGCACAGAAAATAGAGCGCGATATTCGCGATGAGTTGTATGTTTCCCTGCTTGGCAAGAGCATGACCTTTCACAACCTCCAGCCGGTAGGAGATACTATGGCACGCGCTACCAATGACGTGCGTGAGGTCAACTTCATGTTTAGCCCGGGGCTCAACCTCGTGGCAGGATCGCTCATGTTCCTGGTCATGCCGCTTGTTTTTCCCTTCCTCCCCGATATATTTCCAGAACTGTTCTCTGATTGGGACTTCCTGCATCCTTCGTTGATATTCGCTCCCGTTCTTTTTACAATTGCTTATTTCATCTTTTTATCCTATTACCTTAGAACCCTTTCGCCTATCACGGATGAGGTTCGCAGCACGTTTGGAACGATGAACACACATCTCTCCGAAGCGCTCGACGGTGTGGAGATCATGAAAGGCGCGGCGCAGGAAGACGCCGAGATCGACCGCTTCGTGACCAACGCCCGGCGCGTGCGCGATGCCCTTGTGCGACAGGGCGACCTCGAGGCACGTTTCCTGCCCAACCTGTTCTTAGGCATGACCTATGCGATCGGTCTCGTGCATGCCTTGATTCTTTTCCGAGATGGGCTTATTACAACCGGTGGTGTGGTGGCTTACTTTGGTTTGTTGTTGATGCTGGGATTCCCAACCTTCGCTTCAACATTCGCCTACTCCCAGGTTTCTCTCGGGCTCTCTGGCGGGCGTCGCATCCTTGAGCTGATCAACCGCGAAACGAACCTTGACCAGAACACTGCCGGATATTCCGGTGTGATGCGCGGCGAGATCGAGTTTCGGGATATGTCATTCGAATACAACGAGGATGAGCCGGTTCTAGAAAACATCTCCTTCAAAGTCAAGCCAGGACAGACAGTTGCCATTGTCGGGCAAACGGGCGCGGGCAAAACATCGTTGGTCAGGCTGATCAACCGCACCTACGATGTAACCGGCGGGCAGGTGCTGGTTGACGGCGTGGATGTCCGCGAGTGGAACCTGGCATCCCTGCGCTCGCAAATTTCGATGATCGAGCAGGATATTTTCCTATTCTCACGTTCTATCAGCGAGAACATTGCTTTCGGGAAACCGGGAGCAGGAACGGGGGAGGTCGAAGCGGCGGCAGTATCAGCCCAGGCGCATGACTTCATCCAATCCTTCGATGAGGGTTACGGAACGGTCATCGGCGAACGCGGTGTCACGCTTTCTGGTGGACAAAGGCAACGCCTGGCGCTGGCGCGCGCCTTCCTGACCGTTCCGCATATCCTGATTCTGGACGATTCGACCTCGGCGATTGACAGCGCGACAGAGGACAAAATCCAGCGCGCGATTGCGAACGCAGCCAGGGGACGCACCACATTCCTGATCACGCACCGGTTGTCGCAGATCCGCTGGGCAGACTTGATTGTAGTATTGCGCCAGGGACGCATCGCTGCCATCGGCACGCACGATGAGTTGATGCGCACCTCGGAAGCGTATTCGAGGATCTTCCGGGAGTAGAGAGTCGGAAGTTGGGAATCGTGGATGATGGAATAACAAATCCCGATTTCCGAATAACGAGGTTTCATGGGCTTTTTTGGTGGACTGAACGCAGAAAAATATGATCGCCAGTATTCCGACCGCCAGTTGATGGGGCGCATCACGGAATACTTCAAACCGCAGACAAAGCGCCTGATGGCTGTTTCTTCGTTGGTGGTGACAATCGCTGTTGTAGGTGCAATGCTGCCAGTGGTGGTCAGCCGCATTGTGGACTTGCTCAAGGAGCAGCCGACGGTTCAGGCCATTGGCCTGGCCGGGTTGGCATTGTTTTTGGTAGGGGTAGGCATCTGGGGTTTGAACTGGGCGCGGCGCGCGCTGGTGGTTCGCTCGGTAGGTGATGTGGTCTTAGAATTGCGCACCAAGGCCTTCCACGCCGCCGCCGAGCATGACCTTTCCTTTTACGATCAGTTCTCATCCGGGCGCGTTGTTTCGCGCATCACGGCTGACACCAACGACTTTGGCCAATTAGTGGTCATTGTCACCGACGTGTCGGCGCAAATGTTCCAGGCCATTATCTTGGGAGTGATCCTTGTCCGCACGGAGTGGCGCATGGCCCTGTTGATGTTCGCATTTGTGCCCTTCATCTTCCTGGTGGCGTTGGGATTCCGTGCCATGGCGCGCCGCGTCACCAAACGCGGGATGCAGGCCATGGCGGACGTTAACGCGGCCATCAAGGAAACGGTCAGCGGTATTTCGATCGCCAAGAACTTCCGCCAGGAAGAGAGCATCTTCGAAACCTTCGATGCTTCCAATCAGCAATCCTACCAGGTCAACATCAGGCGCGGGGTTGTGCTCTCGCTGGTCTTCCCCACGCTCAACGCGCTGGGCGGCATCTTCACGGCTGTGCTGGTTTACGCGGGAGGGTTGAGCATCGAGCAGGGCATGGTCACTGCCGGGGCCTGGTACCTGTTCATCATGAGCCTCGATCAGTTTTTCTTCCCGGTGTTGAACCTGTCTGCGTTCTGGGCACAGATCCAGCAGGGATTGGCCGCTGCCGAACGAGCCTTCGCGCTGATCGATGCGGACCCGAATGTTATCCAAATAGAAGAACGCGACGTACCCCGTTTAAAGGGACTGGTGTGTTTCGAAAACCTGCATTTCCGTTATACGGACAAGGAACCGGTTCTCACGAACTTCGACCTGTGTATCCGACCCGGAGAGAATCTGGCTCTGGTCGGGCATACCGGCGCGGGCAAGTCCTCCATTGCCAAGCTGATCGCGCGCTTTTACGAATTCCAATCCGGAAACCTGACGGTTGACGGACACGACATCCGCACCTTTGACTTGCAGACATACCGCCGCCAACTGGGAATCGTCTCACAGGTGCCGTTCCTGTTTTCGGGCACGGTGGCAGATAACATCCGTTATGCCAAGCCCGAAGCGAGTGACGAAGAGATGCTCGAGATGGCACATCGCATCGGTGAGGGCGAATGGCTGGAAACCCTGCCCGACAGTTTGCACACAGAAGTCGGGGAACGGGGCAACCGTCTATCGATGGGGCAGCGTCAACTGGTGGCGCTGATGCGGGTTTTGGTCCAGAAGCCGGCCATCTTCATCCTGGACGAAGCGACTGCCAGCATCGACCCGTTCACCGAGTGGCAGATCCAGCAGGCGTTGAATCTCATTTTACAAAATGCCACCAGCATCCTGATCGCGCACCGCCTGTCCACCGTCAAAGCCGCGGACCGTATTGTTGTTATGGATAACGGGGCGATCATCGAAGAAGGGAACCATGATGGGTTGCTGGCACAGGATGGACATTACGCCAACCTGTACAACACCTACTTCCGACACCAAAGCCTTGCTTATATTGAGCAAGCGCGGGAGATGGTGGAAGGGGATTGAAAATTGGGTTTGCCTAGTAGTTCAATTGCTGAGCGAGCAAGAGACTTGTTCTTCCCGCAGTTGAACTGCGGGAAGAACGATGAGGAGGTTGTATGACAATTCGTGTTTGTGTAGCTGGCGCAACCGGCTGGGCCGGATCAGCGCTTTCCAAGGGGATTTTCGAAGCACCCGATATGGCATTGGTGGCCGGGATTTCCAGGAGCCAGGCCGGGAAAGTTCTAGGGGACGTGCTCGGCATCGAAGGGCTTGCCGCCCCTGTTTTTGCAACAGCGGATGATGGCTTAGAGAGCAAGCCGGATGTCTTTGTCGAATATACCAAACCAGATGTGGCGAAGTCCAATGTTCTGTCAGCTTTGAAGGGCGGCGCACATGTGGTCGTGGGCACATCAGGCCTGAGCGAGGATGACTATCAGGAGATCGATAAAGTTGCCAGGGCAGCCAAGCGCGGTATTTTGGCGGTCGGCAATTTTGCGATAACCGCCGTACTCCTGCAAAAGTTTGCTGAAATGGCAGCCAGGTATATCCCGCACTGGGAAATCATCGATTATGCTCATGCTGGCAAGATCGATGCCCCCAGCGGGACCGCGCGCGAATTGGCGCAGCGGCTTTCCAACGTTGGCGAGTCGCAACTTGATGTCCCGTTAGAGACGATGCAGGGGCCAAAAGAGAGCCGGGGTGTCAGGCTGAACGGTTCACAGGTTCACTCAGTCCGCCTGCCAGGCTATGTCATTTCCCTGGACGCGATCTTCGGGATGCCTGACCAGAAATTGATCATCCGTCACGAGTCGGGCACGAGTGCCGAGCCATATGTGGACGGGGCATTGCTGGCAATCCGGAAAGTCGGCGAGATTACAAAATTCCGGCGCCAAACATTGATGTATGGGGAGTAGGCACACGAGATAGTTGAAGCTTATTTAAGTGGAGAGATAATGGCATATCTATATTTGGGATTGGCAATACTTGCCGAAATCATTGCAACAAGCGCACTGAAAGCATCTGAAGAATTTACCAAATTGGTTCCCAGCATGGTTGTCCTCACTGGATATGGGGCAGCTTTTTACCTTATGACCTTGGTTCTAAGAACAATACCAATCGGCATTACCTATGCGGTATGGTCTGGCATAGGCATTGTTTTGATCGCCGTCGTCGGAGCGATTTTTTATAAACAAATCCCAGACCTCCCTGCCGTCATTGGGATGGGGCTAATCGTGGCAGGTGTGATCGTTATCCATCTTTTGTCGAAGACCGTTAGCCCTTAGATTAAAGTACAGTGGCATATCATCAATGAATAGAAATACACTGTTACTTGTAACCGTTATTATAGAGGGTGGTTTATATTTTTTGGGGTTGGCGCTAATGAACTCTGCGGAAATAGAGTTGCGTTCAGTGTTCAATATATCTTGGATATCAACGATTTACGCGCTGCTGTTGACTCTTCCCATGTTTGTTGCCCTATACCTTGTTGAACGCTCAAGATGGGAACCAATTGTTCATCTCAGAAATGAAATGGACGAGAACATTCTGCCGATTTTTGCAAATTGCAAGGTGGTTGATTTGGCAGTGATCGCCTTTTTCGCTGGGGTTGGGGAAGAATTTTTCTTTCGCGGCTGGATGCAGGCCGTTTTGGTGGAAAGATCCGGGGTACTGATTGGGATTCTGATCACCAGCCTGGTCTTTGGACTTTTACATTATCTCTCAACGGTGTATGCTATCTACGCCTTCATTACAGGGATATATCTTGGGGTGATTTATTATGTATCTGGTAATCTATATATCGTGATGGCGATCCATGCGATCTATGATTTTATTGCTCTGGTGTATCTGGTTAGGAAGGGCAGGAAAATTGCAGTGACCTAACAGGACGTATAATGTTCAAAACGTAAACTAAAACAAAGAGACCACCACGAGGAAAGGTTCGAATTTAACTGAGCAGTGTGCATAACGTTATCAGGAAAACGCGGACAAAAAGTTTGAAATCTCTCTGAGTGGCAAACCAAAGGCATTGTTGACAATCA
>WOR8_10007300_pt1 | contig 10533 bp, 7 predicted proteins | sample DeeMarSeWOR38_10_FD_19890 | JGI IMG/M metagenome (IMG submission 19890)
TCATTGGCAATAATATTGTTAACGTCGGTGCATCGGCAATGGCGACCGCCATCGCGATCGATTTGCATTCAAGTCATGCGGTCGGGGTTACCACCGGTGTCATGACTTTTCTCATTTTGATTTTCGGCGAAATTTTTCCCAAGTCGGTTGCCACACGCAACAACATCCTGATTGCCCGAATGGTCATTTTTCCGTTATTCTGGCTTTCGATTTTGTTTGCACCGCTGATTATATTTTTAAATTTTATCCCCAAGCTGACCGGAAAGATGCATAAGAAACCGATTGTTACCGAAGAAGAATTGATGACGTTTGTTGAAGTTGTTGAAGAAGAGGGCGGGATCGAAGAGGAAGAAAAGGAGTTGATTGAAAATATTTTTGATTTCGACGATACCAATGCATCAGAGATCATGGCACCTCGAGCGGACATGTTTGTCATTGATGTGAATGAGGAATTAAAGCTTGAGGAGATCGTTAAATCCGGTTTTACGCGAATTCCGGTGATCGAGGGAGATATCGATCATGTGGTGGGTATTTTAAACATCAAAGATCTGCTCATGCATCAGGCCACGTGCAATGAATCGGTTGATGTCCGCAAAATCATGCGCGAACCCTATTTTGTGCCTGAAAATAAGAAGCTGGATAATTTGCTTCAGCAGTTTAAAAAACGAAAACAACACATGGCCATTGTTGTCGACGAGCACGGGGGTGTTTCCGGCCTCATCACGCTTGAAGATGCCCTTGAGGAGATTGTCGGCGAGATCATTGATGAAACCGATACCGTTGAGCCCCATATCGTCAAAATCAGGCCGAATGAATGGCGGGTTCTGGGGAAATCTGAAATTGACGAAGTCAACGAAACCATAGAAATGAATATTCCCGATTCCAGGGAATATGACACCTTCTCCGGGTATGTTTTGAATCAAATCGGCAGAATTCCGCAAGAGAAAGAAGAATTTCCACTTGGCCATTTCCTTATTACCGTTAAGGAAATGGATGGAAATCGTATTCGCGAATACATCATTCGTCAAACAGAAGTTGAGACGCCCAACGAGGTCTCTTCCGCCTGAAACCATTTCCCACCCTTATTTCTTGTCTTCGACGATTTCAAATTGTACGCCAAATCCAAATGCGGCGGTCCAGGCAATCTTGCTATAAGATCGTATCGGAATTTCAAAATTCGGGAAAAAGAAGCGCTGATTGATTTCCAGATTAACGGGAAATCGGTTTGTACTTTCAATAAATGCACCATTCAGACTAATGTTTCTAATGGTATCTTTGTAGGACCGGTTGAGGGCACGATATTCGGTGATAATCGTACAGGGAATTCGAGGATGTGAGCGCTGATCTCTTTTTTCCCAATTATTGAGCAGCCGGGCAAGTATGCGTTGTTCTTCCAATGATAATTTATTCACCAAATCGGACATGCGCTTTGTGGCGGCATGATGGTCGTAATATTTATCGGAGGATATCATGGTCAGCCTCCTGTGAATGAAGGATCGAAAAATGCCTCTATAGCTAAAGCCAAGGCATTTATGCCATGCGGCATGAAATACGACGGCTTGGCTGAGGTTAAAAAATAGAATAAGCATCGCTAAAAGGCGGGTCAAGGTGTGGATCTTATTAGAATTTATCTCAAAAATACATTTAACATCCGGATGAGAAAAAAGGGCGTGCCTGTTTGGCCGTTTGTTCCGGGGCGCTAAATGTGGTCATGTCACCGAGCATAACCTCAAACCCGGTATGATCACTGCGTACCCAGGGAGCGTAATTCGATCGCACCATGATGACGGTCCGCAGCTCAAGACGGCTGGAAGGCGTTTCAACCGACAACAGACCCAGATTGTAGCCGTTGCGGCACAAGTTGCGATAAAACCGCTGTACATTCAGAATGCCCCGGGCAAGGTCCTGCCAGTCTGACGCTGTTACCTGTTGCAATGAGGTCTTTTGCGGCAGGATGCCCCATATCTCAAAGAACCCTTCGGGTGCAAATGCGGCCATCCATTGCCACAAACCGCTTGTCCCAATATAGCGCGACCCTTCGGCTATTTCATGTTCGAGATAGCTGGAAAACAGATAGCTGCCGGTTTGTTGATGAAAACCATTAGCCCGTTGTAGCAAAATACGCTGGTGGTTGGCCGGTAATCGGTCGGCGTTTATTTGCAGATGAGGATGAAGCAATGACCCGCCGGCCGAAGGGAGATGATTCTGGGTGATGGCCATATATACGGCTTCGGGGTCCTGATTTTTGATTTTTGCAAGATACCGGCTGCAATTTAAAAAACTGTCTGCATATGACGCAGCGGAGGCATTGCCGATTTCAACAAAATGGGTATTGTCGAAAAGGCTGACGGCGGAATAGCGGCCGTAAGGAAACAGATTGGGAAACAGAAGCGAATCTCCCTGAGTCAGTCGCCCGGCGGATGATAGATCAGGATGCAGCTGGGGTGTTCGGTCGTTCACCTGGGGCTTGCAAAACGGGCATTGGGCAGTTCTGTCCGCCTCCGGCGGCGGATGGGGCAGTGATTCGGTTCCAGGTTCTTTTTCATCAATGCGGCTAAATGAGATGCGGCAGGTACGCCCGGTAATGGGATTGGTGCGGATTTCAATTTTTCGGTCTGCGATCCTGCCGGTGGGGTCAATAAATTTTGCAGATACCGATTGGCAGTCAAACGTCAATTCTGAAGGCTGAACCGTCCGCATGGGATTAAATTTATGGGACTTTTGTAGTGGTTGTCAAAAAAACGTTCCGCTTACAGTTTGGTAACCCCGAAAGCCTGGAATAAAACAACAAACAGAACCAGTTGAACAAAGGCGTTGATGATCCAGCCGATGATGCATGCAGCTGCGGCGCGATAGGTGCTTTCAAAGTTTAAAGCGTGTTTTACGGCAATCGTGGAGGCAACGATCATCCAAATGGTCGCCACCACTAAAACGACAATGCCCAGACCCGGTATCCCACCCAGTATCCGCAGCGCGCCGGGTGCGCTGGCAAATCCCATCGCCCGAATGACGGTTTTGCGATCCATTCGTTCAATTTGGGTTTGATTTTCACGAAAAAACCGCGTGGCAATAAAGTAGGTAAAAAAAGCCCAGACATACCATCCGAGCAGCGTAGATATCATGGCGATATTGGTTCCGACTGCTCCGATTCCGCCGAAGCTTCCCCAGGAGGCCGCCATACAATAAATCAGAACCGTAATCCAGGCCTGATTCAACAGCGGCGGATTCGCCACGACCTCCTGGTACAGCTCGGCATCGAGCCTGGCAGCCCGAAAAAAACGATTCAGGTAAAGACGCATAGACCCCCTTTTTGATCAGCAGGTTTAAAAATCCGACGCCCGGCTGATATCAAGAATAAATGAGTTGGCTTGAAATTTCGAGGATTTATTTTTGCAGTTTCCGGCTATCACGTTGCCGGCGGTGTGTCAATACAACCTGTTCACATTACCGCATTCATGCGTTTTAAATCTTCTTTTTTGCCAATGACCACGATTACATCGCCGGCTTCGAGTGTTTCTGACGGCATCGGATTAAAGATCATGTTACCGGCCATTTTTAGCAGTTCGCCTTCTATGAAGGCGTTGACCAGCAGGCCAATGGTAATGGCACCGACCGTAATACCCAATATGATGATAATAATGGTGAGGTCGCGCCCGGCAGGTGACAGGAGTAGAATTTCAGCATAACCGAGGGTGGAGATGGTGATCATGGTCATATAAAAGGCTTCAAAAAGCGGCATTTTTTCAACAAAATAATATGCGCATGTGCCGAAGATCACGATGCCGATTAGCATGAAAAATTAGTATCTTAACAGTCGCTTTTTTGATTCCATTACCACCCCGGTAGCTAAACCCGATCGGTCAACCAGTTGTTTTTGCCATAGAATCTCGCAAATTTTCCGCTTTTATTTATATCGGCATTGTTTTATCATTAAATAAATTTCTTTTTAGAGGAATTTTGATGATGGGGACAATCTTTGGGTTCAATCTGAAACTGCGCTGGAAATTTTTTATCATTTTGCTGGTGTTTAGTCTGACGCCGTTGATTGTGGTCACCGTCGTCAGTCAGCGCGGAACCCTACTTTTGGGGAAAACGATTTCCGAGGATGCGCGTGTGCGGCTCACCCACATCGTTGGGATGGAGTTGCGGCAAACCGCTGAAAATTCGGCAAAAGTTTTACAGCGAACCAAAGATGCCATGGCGTTTTATCTTCAGGTTTTGGCCGGTGAAGCCGAACTCGGTTTTTCAGAAAAGGCCGCTGAATCCTCTAAAATTTATGTTGCTGCCGATTTTGATGATCCCCGGACCGCCCCTGAAGATTTTTTACCAATTCAGCGGTTCCGGATAAAAACCCATGACGGCGAGTTTTTAGATAATCCGGTTAGCTTCCATCAACCCGTTTTTTTGCTGCCGCCAGACCTTGAAAAAGAAAAAACCGTCCCTGATCTTGCCGCTTTGAGTCAAATGATACCCACCTTTAGAAAACTTTCCAATGAATTCGGCAAAACCTTGCACTGGGCCCATATCTGTTTGCACAATGGCATCTATATGTCCTATCCGGGTCACGGTGGCTTCCTGGATAGTTTTGAGCCCCGGCGGTATCCATGGTTCACCGAAGCAAAAGATTCACCGACCTGGACCCTGCCCCGCATCAATACCGACACCGGATTTTTAACCTTTACGGTTTCACAACGCTTTTACCGACCCGATGGGTCTTTTTTAGGAGTTGCGGCCATCGATATTCGCTTTACCGAAGCGTTACAAAAAAGTGCGCTCTCCCCGCTGTGGGCATCCGATGCCCATGCTTTTATTGTGACGACCGCCCTCGATCCGGAGACGCATCAACCCGGGCTTCAAATACTGGCCGAAAAGGACTATCAACTCGATCCGGGAGCCTGGGCGCCGGTGGCTGGGAAAAAGTGGCTGTCTTCGACAGAGCATATCGGATTTGATGTTGCGCTTAAACAACTCAAGGTCGGCCAGGCCGGATATACGGCGCTGCCGTTTAGGAATACAGAATCAATCTGGGCCTATGCCGGCATTGATGATCTTATCCAATTTGTGGCGATCGTGCCCAAATCAGTCATCATGGCATTGCCGGATGAAACCCGCAAAACATTTTTTGCGTATTTAAAAGACCAGATCCTTTTTGCCGGTGCGGCCACATTCTTAACCATTGTTTTCCTTGCGGCCGCCGCCCTGATGGGTTCTTATATGATTACGCGGTCCCTGTTAAGCATCACCGCAGCCGCCAAGAAACTGTCCAGCGGCGACTTCTCTGTCAAACTGGGCTTGCGGACCGGAGATGAGCGTGATCTGGTGGTTCAGGCCTTCAACGAGATTGGTCCCAAACTCGAGGATCATCTGCGGCTGCATCAATCCATGGATCTGGCAATGAAGGTCCAGCAAAAGCTTCTTCCCGGTAAAAATCCTCAAATACCGGGGTTGGACATTGCCGGAAAAAGTATTTACTGTGATGAAACCGGGGGCGACTACTATGACTTTCTGGAATTCGACGGGGAAAATGACAAAAAAATCAGCGTCGTTGTCGGTGATGTATCCGGGCACGGAATTTCCTCGGCCCTGCTCATGGCGTCTGCGCGTGCGTTTCTTCGTCAGCGAATCGCATTGCCCGGAACGCTCGGACAGATCATTTCAGATGTGAACGGCCAACTTGCCAAAGATGTCGCCGAATATAACAATTTTATGACCCTGTTTTATCTGAGAATTGACCACGAGCATAAAACACTTGAGTGGGTGCGTGCCGGTCATGATCCGGCCATCTTCTACGATCCCAAGACGAGATCGTTTGAAGCGCTTGACGGTCAGGGGATACCGCTGGGGGTCGAAGAATCATGGCAGTATCCGGAAAACAAGAAAAACGGATTGTCGCAAGACCAGATAATTGTTATGGCAACCGATGGGGTTTTCGAAGCCCAAAATGTCAGTGGAGAGATGTTTGGAAAGGATCGGGTCTATGACCTTATTGCGGCCAATGCGGCTTTGAGTGCCAAGGGAATCTTAAATATTTTAATGGATATGCTGTATCGATTTGCAAAAGGGAAAAAATTTGAAGATGATGTGACCCTGGTGGTGATTAAAATTAAATAAAAACAGAACGCATCGCCCGGGAAATTAGATCGAAAACCAATATAGGCGGCGTTCATGCTGCTGAATATATTATTTTTCTAGATCGCTTTTGATTTCTACTGTCGCATCTGTTTGTGATTCAGCAACGGTTATTTCTTCCGTCTTGTCTTGCGGTTGTTCTTCGGATGTCTCTTCCGAAACCTTTGATTTGAGATTCCGGTTTTCTTTTTCCAATACCTTGATTTGTTTCCGCTGACTAAATCTGGCGCTGAATCCAACCAGCATTCCGATAAATATCCCCAATAAAATGGAAGCATAGACGATGCCATAAACCGGGATTGGCATACTGTTCATACCAAAATAATAATTCAATATCAGCGTTTCGTTGTTTTTAATGCCAAAAGTAACCAGAGCTACCAGTACTATTAGCAATAATATCGCCTTGAAGTAGCTTCCCATGTTTTTTCTCCTTAGATTTTATTCGAAGTGGTCTCAGTTGCCAAGCGGAGGGTGCCTCCAGGCCGACTTTATTAATTATGCCACTATTTTGTCAAGACTTTCATCTGAATCGTTTAGGCGGCAGGCCGGTTTGACCGGAGTGGCTGCAATACCGATAGAAGCTAAAAAACGATCTCAACGCGAGGTTTGGCCTCGGGATGGTCATCGATTTCCGGGTTGCAAATAAAAATGCGCTTGTCTTTGATACCATGCTGGCTGACCAGGATATCTTCGATTCGGTTGGCGCGCTGTTCAGCAAGCGCCAGTATCGCCGCGTTGCTTAATCGAAAATGATCGTCTTTTGGAGCGAGGATCTGCCTGTCGGGCACTGATTTTTCTGCCCCGGAGGGCGCTTCCGGAGCCTCCGCCGCCTTGCGCGACCCTGTTCGATCGCTTTCCGTCGCCCACCCGCACAATCTGAGGCGCAAATCTTTTTTTTCCTTCAGAATGGCCGCCAATTTGTCCAGGTATTCCATGGCCGCAGGGTCCAGATCGGAAGCGCCGGGCTGGAAGTCAACCGGCTTGAGGCGGATGCCGGTCAGCGCTTTTGGGCCAATCTTTGCACCCAGTTCTGCGATACCGATAGCTATACCATATGGCCCCAGCATATACTTCATATAAGATAGCGTAGCCATCGTAAGGCCTTTGATAACGGCCTGGCTGAAGGCATCCGAAATACTGAATTTCGGATCGCTCACATCACCGGAGATCGGTATCTTCAAGCGGACGTCATTGTCATTGTCGCGCAGAACCTTCAAGGCGCTCTGCAGGGGGATGGGGCGGCCCGCCTCGCTTTTCATTTTTTCCGGATCGACGGCCGCGACGATTGGGTTGTAAAATTTCAGATCACCTTCGCCCTGTAGTTTACCGAAAGTAATATTGAGGTCGATGTCGGCGTCCATCTCTCCGCTGATCAGATTGTACCCCAGCGTTTTGACGGCATAGGGCGACAGCGGCGGCAGTTCAACTGCCTTGATCTTACCCTTTAAGTCCATGCTGATGCGTTCACCGAAAGGCTGAACAGTACCCTGCAGCTTTAAATGCGTGTAATTTCTTGATTCAGCTGCCAACGATACTGGGCTGGCTTGATCAGGCTTCTTACTGTTGATATCCGTCACGCGGGCTTCTTTTAGACGTACGTCGGTGCTGAAAGTCGGGCTGACGGTTTCATCTTCATAAAACACCACACTGTCTCCGACAATTTGCAGGCTCCCGATTTGGATTCCAGGCTGAACATCAGTTTCCTTTGCAGGGGGCTGAGTTTTTTCCGCCACCCGGTTTGGTGATGGTTTTTTTTGAGCGCTCGACCTAGAATCTGCCAGAAATACTGCTAAATCCTCGATGTAGCGCCAGCGACCATTATTTTTTTGGTGCAACACCCCCCTGGCAGCGACGATGCGGGCTGATTCTATCGAAAGCATTTTGAGCCGCTCGAGTTTGACGGTGTCAACCTGCACCTCGGCGGCGCTGAACAGCGAATCCTTTTCAGGCGAGCCCGCTTGGCCGACAAGATTTAGGCTGGTGATTTTTGCTGCGGCAACGCTGAATGTTCTGGCTGCATCTCCTTTGATCGCTTTCAAGCTGAGCGCTTTTGACGCCAACAACCTTAATTTTTTTTGGGAATCGGTGATTGCCAGATCGGTTAAGCTGAAATCCCCTTCAGCCGCAAGGCCGGCCGTAACATCCGCCAGCCCGCTGTTGAAGCGGCCCTCCCACGAGAGATTTTCATTTACGAAGTTTAAATTGTACTGAGGCAAAGTGACGGTTTGGCGTTTGGATTCGAGTTTTCCGTTGGTCGTCAAGCGCTGCGCGGCCTTATTTTCAGGCAGCGCCATTTGAAAGTTTCCGCTCCAGGTGATGCCTTCTTGGGCCACAAGCGCATCAGCGGTAGTGACCTCAAGCTTGCCGAACTTCAGGTCGCCGTCCATTTTAATCCCGGCTGTTTCCTTTTCGGCGGCGAAGGCAAACGCCCCGTTCCAATTCAGGCCATTGCCCTGAAGGTTAAAATTCGCCGATGGCATACCCAGAAATGCGCCTTTTCCCTCCAGCTGTCCCGCGGCTGTAATAAAAGGCACACCGGGCGAACCCGGTATGGTAATTCGTACGTCACCGTCCCAGCGGAGGTTCTCCTCGGCCAGATTCATCTCGGGGGCGGCCATTTTAAATTCCTGAAGCGCCAGGGCGCCAGCGAAGTTATAATCAGCCGTCTGTGTTTTGTGGTCCAGAACAAATTTGCCGTTCCAGCCCAGCCCCTTGTGCCGAAACGCTAATTTATCCGGCGTCGGATTTACAAAACCGCCTTTGCCTTCCAGTTGCCCGGCGATTTCTATCTGGAGCGTATCGGACGTTGCCGGCAGCTTGACCTGGACCGTACCGTCCCAGGTGAAGTTTTCGTCGGCCAGGTCGACATCTCCGAAACGCATGCGGGCCTGTTTTAGGGTCAGACGGCCCCTTTGGCTGAAATTGAATCCTTCCTTAGAACTGTATTGGGTTTGAATACGGACATCGCTAACCAGCCGACCCTGCAGCGTGCTCGGATCGGCGCTGATCAGTTGCGCAAAAGGGGTCAGGGACAACCCTTGCAGCTTTAAAGCGCCGTCGATTGTCGTTGCGCTGCCAAAGGTTGTAAAATCACCCTGAAATTGTAGGGCGCCGTCATTGATTTGACCCTTTAACTCGAGGCGGGCCTTCTGATCGGGAAGCCAGCTCCTCAAGCGCACCAACCGGGCCTGCTCGATTTTTAGTTCGGTTGTGAGTTGCGCGCTGCGCAATTTCACCAGGCTATTTTGAATCTGAAGCTCGGCAAGACCAAAACCCCATGATGGGGCGGTTGATTCATCCTCAGACGGTGTGGGCAAAAAGCCTCCAATTCGCCAGCGCCCATCCGGCATTTCTTCGATCGTGATGGTGGAATTGCCGAGGTCAACTTTTTGCAAAACAAAACGTTTCCTGAAAAATTGAGACCAGGATAGCGTAAAACCCGCTTCAGATACGTTGAGAACCTGTTCAGCGTCCACTTTAACGGTCAGATTTTTTACGACCAGGCGTTGGGTGAAGGGATTGAAGTCCACATCTTCCACATTAGCCTGCTCCACGCCCTGGCTGAGCAGGTAGCGTTTGAACCCGTATTCGATGCCGAAAGGCATTGCAATGAGCAGCAACGTTCCGAATAGTGCCAGGCCAAGGAGTATCCACAGAATACGCTTTCGAAGCAAATTTACGAGTGCGGTATCGATGCTTTTGTTGGACTTTCTCATGGCAGTTATGAAAAATTTTGGGTTTTGTGTCGCTTTGTTTTAGATAAGGTGTGTCAGAATCAGGTGGTGTCAAGAGGTGATGGTTATTTCGAATCGTCGGCATCGCTTCTGTTTTTTTCGGTTTTTGCGGCTGGCGCGCCCAACGCTTCAACGGCTTTGGCTGCCGCCTCGGCTTTTGCTCTGGCTTTCGCAGACCGGCGTGCAGCTTTTTCGGCCTCTTTTTCAGTGACTTTCAATTCGGATTTGAGTGCATCGAATTTGGGCCCATCGACTTGCGCTGCGCCGGCTTCAATTTCAATTTGCTGTTGCAATTTTTCTTTGGCGTTTGCAACAGCAGCGGCGGCTGTTTCAGCATCTTTTTCTGCAGTCAGCACGCGCTTTTCGGCATCAGCCAAAGCATCTGACGCAGCGGCAATTTCAGCCACCTTTCCGTCTTCGGGCTCGGCCTCCAGTTCGATATCCTCGGCTGCGAGTACCAGTGCCGTTAGCGGCAGATCGGTCAGAATTTGTTCGACCGGCCGGTCAAATGGATCCACGGGCTGATTGCCTTTGAGGCGGAACGGCAAAAATACGAGGGATGTCCCTTTTGAATATCCGATGACGTTGCTGGGTTTGGCATTAAAAACCATTTCAGGCTCGGCATTAATACGGACGTTTTCAAGCTTCTGGCGAAAGTCTGCCATCGTGT
>WOR8_10007430_pt1 | contig 10533 bp, 9 predicted proteins | sample DeeMarSeWOR38_10_FD_19890 | JGI IMG/M metagenome (IMG submission 19890)
CATTCTGATTCAAAATATAGGCCGCCTTCACTGTAGTTATACATTTTCGCTGAAAAGTACTTGTCGGTATTAAAATATGCGCAGGTGATGGAGGCTACTCTATGATAGCGGTCAAAGGTTCTATTTTCATTGTGTTCGGCCATCTTTATCCCTGAAAGGCTTGGATTTACCCGATTGCCTTAAAAAGCTCCTGGCTTTCAAAGCTGAGATAATTTTTTAAATCCTTCATTGAATAATTTATGAGTCGCTTGATTCCTGACAAAGAACGGATTGGTCTTTCGGCAAATTGCTGCGCAACCTGAATTGCTGTTTGCTCCAGTTCATTATGGGGCACTACCTTATCGACGATACCCAATTCGAGAGCCATCTTACTGTCAATATCTTCTCCTGCCATTAATATTTTCCGCGCTGTGTTGCATCCCAGCATTTTGCACAGAAAAAACACCCCCCCGCCATTGGGCAATAACCCGAGGTCGAAATAGGTTTTTTTATAAATCGTGTCATCGGTGACAATCCGATAATCACAGGCCAGGCCAACACTCAGAGACAATGAAATAATTTCACCGCTATCAGCATGAACTGCGAGTTTTTTCAGGTCAGCAATTTTTAAGATAATCTGATCAAAAACATTACTCATTATGTGAATAGATTTGCGGTCGAATTCATCAGCGATGGCACGCCGGCAAAAATCTATATAATTTTTGCAACCGCTCTTTTCCGAGCAGTTTATGATTACCAGGACCTTAATTTTTTCGTTCTGCGAAACATCATCGAGGACATCCAACAGACGCTTGCTCACGGAAAGATCCGTGGTCTCCAATAAAAGCTTTTCACCCAGCCTCAGTATGGCAATATCGTCACATCTTTTGAACGAATAATAACCCGGCTTTTGCAAAACCGTTTCTTTTTCCTTCATCTTCGTGTCCCACCATCAGCAGCTCGATTATTTTTTGAGACCCGCTGCATATGGAAAGTATTTTCCACCCTTCGAAACGAGTAATCTCGGTTCAGCAGTTAATTAAAATCATACCGCAATTTACCCGGCAATTTCATTTTTCGGTTCCAACGCAAATTTCCGGTTGAATGCTCAGACAGGCTGCTGGCCCTTGAAACGAATTTTCTCTGCGTAAGGCAGGATCGATTCAAAATTGCTGAGGTCTCCTTTTTTGCCGGTAGTTGTGCATTTCGATTAAATGAGATAAAGAGGCCATCAAGGTCTGAGAGGTGAACGGCTTTTCGATAAATCCTTGAACATTCAGCTTCTTGGCTTCGGAAATAAGCTGGTCAGTTCGATAAGCTGTGATGATCACCTTTATGGCTTCCAAATGCTTATTCTGAATGCGTTTGAGAAGCTCCAAGCCATCCAGCCCCGGCAGTCTGTAGTCTACGATCAAAAGGTCGTAGCTCTGGTTTTTAAGGGCGGACAATGCCTCCTCGGCGGTTTCCAGGGCCAGCAGGTGGCAACCTTCAGCTTCAAAAAAAATGCTCAACGAGTCACGGATCCACTCGTCGTCTTCAATGAGTAAAATCTTCATATTTCTGATTTTATCAAATACATCCATTTTAGATCCTGGCCTCCACTTGCCGCATTCGAGTCACTAGGTAGGATAAATACCTCTTCAATTTAATTGTTAGCACAAGACGTGCCAATATCTAAAAAAAAATAATCCTATAATTTTCAAGTTCTTATATCGATAACGTCATGAAAATAATTCTGTTGGGCTAGGATATTTTGAAGAAATTAGAAATGTTTTTTCGCAATATTTAGAATATTGCAGGCCGGTGGGTCTCACATTCAGCGCCGGGATGGCTGACGGGAAGTTATCCGTCTGTGCTTAGCGGGGCTGCGTGGTCGGTCACAACGATAACCGGACAGGCTGAGCGAATACTCACCCGTTCCACCGCACTTCCAACATACCACTTGCCCTGCTTTTCTTTGGTGTGGGAGCCCATCACAATCAAATCGATATCTTTCCGGTCAGCATATTTTCCGATCTCTAAATAGGGCAGAGCGCCGCCCCATGATTTGTGCTCATATTCTATTCCAGCGGGAATCTCTTTGCATAATGCCTGGAGTTTTTTATTCGCAGCAAGAAGTTCGGCCTCATAATTCGCTTGGGAATATTCTGGAAACGGAGGTACAGGCAGCATATGAAACAGGAATAACTTGGACGTGTGTTTTCGTGAAAATTCAATTGCGAAACGCAACGCAGAGGTGCAGGATTTTGAGAAATCAATGCTAACCATTACCTTTTTGAACTTCATGCTCTCTTTGGCAACGATGCGGTTAACAATCATAACCGGACATCGCTCGTGCATGACCACGCCTTCTATCGTGCTGCCAATGGGTCCGCTGTGCGCGGCCGTTTCTTTTTCTTCGAGCCTCTCTGCGTGAGGGCCCAGAATAATCAGATCCACTTTTTGCGCCCTTGCCCGCTTGATAATTTCATTCCAGGGAATACCGGAAGCCACTTTAATTTCATAATTGACTCGAGGTTCCAATGCCCCGGAAATCGCTTTGAATATCTTTTGTTTAAATTTTTTTTCATGCCCATCGCTGAAAATACTTCCTTTGTCCGTTCCGAATCGGTTTTGTATATTCGCGTGAGCATTCGGCCGTGATTCCCGCACGTGAAGAATAGTTAAATTCCCATTGCTTTTCTTAACAATTTCTATGGCGGTAAGCATCGCCGGATAGCAAGTCTTCAGCATATCTGTCGCCATCAGTATATTCTTGAACATTTTCAGCCCCTCTTACACTCTCTATTTTATTCCACCAGCGCTGGTGCAGATAGTGGGCAGCCTTGCTGAACCTTTTTTAAACGGTGAAAAGGTCGCCCGTCTGGCGACCGTATTTTCCAATAACATCAGGTTCCTCCTGGAGCAGGCGCGTCAGCCGGCTGAAAGAATTTAATCCACTTGGATAGGAATGATCGGGCAAGAAAAATTGAAACACCTGGATCAAGCGAAAAGAAAAGGTAATTATGCCATCATCACCTCAAAATTCGGGATGAGCGAAGTTTTTTCTCTTAATATATGTGAGCGGATGGAACCCAATTGCTTATTTTCAGAATCATCTTTTAATTTTAAAATCTTGCGATCTTTTCTGATAATGGGCCGCTGGAGCATTTTTTCATAGAAGGCGATATAATCTTTTATCCTCATCCAGTGGGTGTCTCTGACAACCGCGTTGCCGGCACTCAGTTTTTGCGCCAATACCCGTCTCACCGGCAGGCTATCCAATTCACCAAGGTCCTTGTTTTTTTGCAGCATTAAGGCGGGGTTATACGCATTGGCCAGCCTCGCGGAAAAAATGCCGCTTAAAAGAAAATCCGGAGGGTTGTTCTCCCGCGACGCTTCATAGCTGACAGGATAACGATCGTAAAAAAGGTGCTGCCAGAATACTGCTGCATCAATTCCCATATCCTCGATATCGGCCAGGGTGCTTTTTGCCGTACCAAGCCCGTGAAATGTGAAAATACAGGGGATCGCGTATTGCTTCGCCATCGCCGGGATAAGCCCGGTCATCCAATTGTGGCAGTGGATGAGATCCGGTTGAACCCTTGGAATAATGTAATTCATGACTTCCCGCTGAAAGGCCAGGGATATTTTGAGATTTTCCGCTTCAGAATTTGAATCGGGAGCGGAGGAATAGAAAAATACCCGGTCCTTGGCGAAAAAGATCCGGTCAAAGGGTAATTTAACGGCGGTATCTGAAGCGATATTTCCGGAAAAAGTTCTAAATATTTCGCGGTAATCCGGCTGAGCGACGCAAACATCGGCACCGAGGCAGAATAGCTCTGTAATTAAATCTGCCAGAAAACCAACAAATCCTTCCCTGCAAGCTTTGATGCACCCCGAGCTGCTTTTTGGCCTGCCTGGCATAAACGTGAAGTTCGGCGTCACAAAAAGGATCCGCGGGGGTTGAGAAAGATTGGACATGATCTTTTCCTCTGAAAAGCGCAGCAATCTTTGCAATTATCTGCACTTCTTGCGATTTGAAGGAAAGGCTGGCTACCCGCGATGCCGTTATTTTTCTGGGCAGATCCTTATTTCCAGACCTCTGATAGTGGCTTGGAAGGAGTCCGGTGAAAAAGATGCACGCGCACGCGAGCAGCCATTAGGGTACCGCCTCAAACTCCCTTTTTTCAGATATATCCGTGTACGCCGTTTCGAGGCCCCGGGTTTTTCTATTGGTGTTGAAGTTGAGAAGGCATCCCTTTGACTTTTTGCAATGAATAGGAGCATAAAACGTGCCAAAATTGGTTCAATGATCTAATGCAAACAAATTCGACAACTTAATATAAAACCGGTATGGAAACTTGATACGAAACGGCTGGCAATTAGAAAAAATTCGAATATCTTTTTCGCAAAAATTAGAAATTGAAAATTCTACACATTTTGCCTGGCCGCCAATTCGGGAATTTCCCAATCCGGAATATAGCAGGTTATGTTCAGAAAGCGGCATTTTTGATGACATTCCGGGCAAATATCCGGTGCAGCCTGTGCTGCGAGCGTATAGCTGCAATCAGCACACTTCCAATAGGTGAGGTTGCAACGCGGGCAGATATCTTCTGGAAATCTATTTGAAGCTGTATGCCCGCATTCGGTACACATCCAAATATTTTGATTCTCATACATATTTCCGGCCTCCTCCAAGTTGTTGTCGCTGAACTTCTAAGTGGGCTCGGTCACATTCAGAGCACTGGATTCCAACTGTTTAATTACCCTGGCGGTTTGGTAGGAAAGCAGGGCATAATCATGAGAAATAATCTTTCGCACACCCTCTTCCAACGCTTTTTCCGTGTTTATGCGGATATACATTTTATCCGGCAATTCGTCCAAAGGCTCAAACCGCTGCCTGAGTCGGGTGAAATGGTGTAGGCGCGCATCCGACACGGATGTGGATACGTCGCGTTTGGAGAGTCGTTCTCGCAAAATATCGTCTGAAGCCGTGCATTCCACAAAAATGATGTTGGCATCCAGATCTTTTGCCAGGCGCAGGGCTTCCTCCCGTTGATGACCACGGCTGAAGGTGGCGTCTAAAATAATTGAACAATCCTTCTTGATTTCTTCCTGGGCCAGCATGAGGAGTTTTCCGTAAACGAGAGCGGTGGCCTCTTTGGAATAGATGCCTTCCTCAAAAGGCAGGTTTCGGGATTCAGCTGGCAAAAGATCGAATAGCCTTTTGCGAACGACGTCTGATCTTAATATTGGCAAACTGAGTACCTTGGCCAGCATTTTTGCGACAGTCGTCTTGCCGGCGGCCGGCAGGCCGCAGACAACCCATACTGTCGGCCGCGTGAACTGAACGGCATATCGATAGGCCAAATTCAAGTAATGTTCGGTGTCTCTGAGGACCCGGGCCCTGTAAATCCCTGACAGTTCACTGTTTTGTAACCGAAAGCAATTGACCTTCAGCCTTACGCAGGCGCGATAACACTTGTAAAAATCCAGCAGGATGAGCATTTCTTCGTCTTTGGTATATTCGAGATACGTGTTTATTAGATGCTGGACGATTTTTGGATATCCTTCGAATTCGAGATCCATGGCCAAAAAGGCCAAGTCGGAGGTTATGTCGGCGTAACGGAAGCGGTCATTGAATTCGATGCAATCAATAATCTGGATATGATCCGAAAAGTAAATGTGTCCGGACCGCAAATCACCGTGGCAGTCACGAATTTTTTTCTTTTCAACCCGGCGGTCAAATAAAGCTTTGCGTCGAATTAAAAAGGCGCGCGTGGCTGCCCTTACAATGTGAAACATATGTGTATCGAGAAAATCTCCCGCAAAAGGCTCTGTTTGCCTGAAGTTTTCTTCGGTGTTGGTCCAAATCGTCTGCCAGGATCCAAAGCGATTAATGGCTTCACCACCGGGCGCGTGGCGGTAAAAATCAGCCAGAAGACGGGCTAAGGCTTCGATGGAATTTCGGTATAGCGTTCCATTGTGTGCAAGACTCAGCATCGAGAGATTCTCAGGAAACTGCCGCATCTTTACAACATATTCAACCGGCTTTCCCGAACCGGCAAAATGATACCGGCCATCTTTAAAGGTGATCGGTAACATTCCCAAATAAATGCCTTTAGACAATCGCCTATTCAAAACTACTTCCTGTCGGCAAAAGTACTTGCGCTTGTCTAAAGCGGTAAAATCGAGAAAATCCAAATTGACGGCTTTTTTAATTTTATAAGCATAGCGGCCCGTTAAAAAAACTTTGGAAATATGCGTGTCGCGCTGCTCAATTGCGGATACATCATGCGGATAAAAATTCGGCTTTGCCATCGCCTTAAATATTTGTGCCTGATGATTTGTTTCCATAACATCTTTGCATTATGAGTGTTTCGTGGATTCGCGAAAAAATTGCCCTTGATTTATTCTGCTGTGCTGATTTCTTGTTTGGATCTAAAATCGCTCTGGCATGTCTTTAGCCATCCAGGGGCAAAATCGGAGGTAAAATGGGCGTATTCAGACAGGCCCTTTTATTCGGCCAGCTTAGGATTGAAATAGCGCAAATAAAATTTTTGCCCGTTGTATGAGGCTTCCACCAGTTCCTGCTTTGAAATCAGCTCATCGACAACTGTCCAATCTTTGTCGGCCTCAGCCAAAAAATTTCTCACGGCACTCTCGCGCATGGGATGCACCGCGGTGATGTTCAAAAGGTCCTTATCGACATTGCCCGTATATGCAAAAGCGTCCCCCTCGTAGCCGATTAAGTATTCAACACGATCGATTTTTTTACTCCATCGTTGAAACACTGTGTTGACCTCTTGAGGAGCCGGCGGCTTTACCCACTTTTCCGCCGGTGGCCTTGTGGGCACTGCCAGATATGATCTGTAAGGACTCAAACGGGCTAAAAACAGCGCCATCTCGTCGTGCATATCCGGGCTGTGGGATCTGCCCTCAATCAGCATTGTTTCGGTTACGAGCTCTCCAAGAAAACATTTTGAAAAGTCCAGCATGCCCCTTAAAATCAAATCCAGTTCCAAATTTTGATGGGGCCTGTTGATTCTATGCCAGATGTTTTTCCATACCGAATCAAACTTTAAAGAAACCCAATCCGCTTTCATGAGGTCGTTTCTTACATCTTCACGGAAAATCAGGGAGCCGTTGGTAATCACGGCAATCTTGATTCCAAGCGATTTCAGCAGATCAATCTCACGGCCAAGATTTATATCCAAAGTGGGTTCGCCGTCGGGAACAAAAGTAAGATAGTCAATTGATTCACCTTTTCTCAACGCTTTTTGAACCTGTTTTTTGGTATGCTTGTAGATTTCTGCGGGCTCATAAAAGGAGCACCGCTCAGCTTGCATTTTCCCCGATTTTCCAACTTGGCAGTATACGCATGAATAGGTGCAGACTTTGGGAGGAATATTATTTATTCCCATGCTGCGTCCCAACCTTCTGGAAGGCACTGGTCCAAAGGCGATCATATTGCTCATCTCCCCCGATCGAGCGGTATGAAACGGATTCGAGCATTGTCTTTTTACAACGGCTGCGCTCTCGGCAAAAAAATCGCGCCTGCTATTTTCGCCATGAAAACCCCGTCATGATTCGCTGCGCAGCTAGCATGATATGTGATAAGACGTGGTCGTTTTTGAGCTGTAAAAATTATCCAGCGTTGATTCTTTTATCGCTGCCAGGATTCCCGCGAGTATCGCTTTTCTTGATGAGAACTTTTCCAAACGTTTGCCCCCGGCCTGTTCGATCTTTTTTTCATTTTTTTCATGATCAATTTTATCTAAAATAGTATCGGCGGCAGCACCACGAACCGGACTATCTGATCCCTTGGTTGATATCCTGCCCAGACCTCTTTCATTCCACTCATCAAAATACAGACCGAAATGCTGCATCAAATAATCCCGGCTTTGCTTTTTGGCCCAATCATATCCAATGCGGTAACTTTTTGATTCGGCGATAGCCCGGTCAAAGTGAACAGCTTCCAACTCTTGCCCGAATCCCCATTCAATTAATTTTTCGTCTACCAATTTTTCCCGCACACCAATTCTTTCTTTTTTTAACATGTAATGTGCTATTTCAAAGGCTATCCTGTGAATAATCCGGTGGTCGGGTTCCGTTAGGATTTTCGAATTCAGATACACCAGAGATTTCACAGGATGGCTGAATTCATAGCGTAGAACACTCCCGTGAAAAACATCGTCATCCGTTATTATTTGAAAACTTTTGTCGTTCATGACATTTTCCCTGACTGCGCTCGGCAATCGCTCCATCACCCTTCTGAAAAAAGAATGAAAGCGCAGATCACATAGCTTGAATCTATCCGTACTTTTATTCATTGCCCCCCCTCTGCCATAACGCACCAAAGTTGTATAGTACTGAGTTGGCTAAAATGCGCATATAAAGTTCTTGCACCTCATCGAGAAACAGCCTTTATACGGTTTCGAGTTTCCGGCGCGCAGCCATATCCACCAGGATTCGTTCTCTGCCCCTGTCGATGCCAAGTTCCTTACGCTTTTTATCTATGTGCGCAATCATCTTGTGAGCATGTTTGATGGGATCCACCTCAAGATCCCACATGCCGCCATACATTTTTTCGAATTCTTCGAATATGTACTTCTGAAAAATCGGCGCACCCGATACCGGGAGAGTAACGCCGAAAACAGTGTAGACGCCTGAGGCTACAAAATAATGACCGATGCTGATGGCTTTTTCACTCATCCATTCCGGCGCACTGCCGGCAGCCGGCAGATCACTGATGTCGTTTCCCAAACCACCGGCCTTAACCACCTCCGTCGCCGCCAGAAGAATCCTGCTGTTGTCCACGCATGACCCGAGGTGGAGCACGTGCGGGATGCCCACCGTTTCACAAACTTCGGCCAGTCCCGGGCCGCAGAAAACCCTGGCGGATTCCGGGGTCAGCAGTCCTTCCATGGCACAGGCGATGGCATTACAGCCCGTTGTCAGCACGATAACATCGTTTTTGATGAGTTCCTTGACGATCTGGATATGGCTTTCATTGTGTCTGGTTCGAACGTTGTTGCAGCCGACAACCCCCCCGATGCCCCGGATACGACCGTTGATAATATTGTCGTTCAACGTAAAATAGGACCCGCGAAAGGTTCCGCCCAGATGGTATTCAATGGATTCCACGCCGAAGCCGGCGACAATGGGGGATTTTTGCCTGGGAATCATCACCTCCGCGCCTCTGTTTACAAAATTGTCAATGGCCAGCTTGACGATCCTCCGGGCATCTTCCAGCGCATGATGTTCATCAAATTCGATATGGATCACATTTTCCTGCTCCATTCGGGCAATCGGATGGGTGGTGATCAGTTTGGTGTGAAAGCATTGGGCAACATTTGCCAAATTCTGAAAGATACACTGGATATCAACCACCATGGCATCGCAGGCACCGGTGATTATGGCAAGCTCTTGCTGAAGAAATGTCCCGCACAGCGGCACGCCGTGGCGCTGCAGGATTTCATTGGCCGTGCAGCAGATGCCCGATAACTGAATCCCTTTAGCCCCTTTGGATACGGCATATTCCTGCATTTCATGGGTTTGCGCCACGGCCACGATCATTTCGGAAAGAACCGGTTCGTGGCCATGAATAACGATATTGACCATATCTTCTCTCATCACACCCAGATTTGCCTCTGAGGCCAGTGGGTAAGGTGTGCCAAAAAGAATATCCTGCAGTTCGGTGGCCAACATCGATCCGCCCCAGCCATCTGCAATAGCAGCGCGGGTACCTTGCTTGATTAGATTTTTATAATCCTGATCCACGCCGATATGAGTTCGGTGCATGATTTCAACGATTTCCCTGTCAATATTTCGTGGCAGGACACCCTGCTTTTTCCAGAGATCGTACCGCGGCCCCGGTGCTCTTTTGGCAAAAAGAAGTTCACCTTCAGCCTTGCCCCACTCATTCAGCGCTCTTTCCCCCACTTCTACGGCGATCTCATCAAGATCCCGATCAAGCTGCTGTCCGTCAACTTCCACCATCGTATCGACGCCCAGCCATTGAGCGACGTCCAGGAGTTTGCGTGTATCCTTGATTTTGTAGGCATCGGTTTCTTTCCTGGCCGCCGCCATAAAGACTTCGGCCACAGATCGGCCGTGATCGGAATGGGCAGCGGCACCGCCGGCAATCATTCGAATAAAATTACGCGCTGCGATCGTGTTCGGTGTTGCACCGCAAATGCCCTTGCGCGTGTCTTCACCTTCAATTCCCCCTTTTGGCAGTGGCAGGCGGCAAGGGCCCATGCCACAATTTTTACAGCAGATTCCCTGGGTTCCGATATTGCAGGGTTTCAGGTTGACAGCCCGGTCGAAAGCCGTCTCAACTCCCAGTTCCTGAGCCCGTTGAATCATTTGCTGGCTGGCTGGGTCAATGGTTGCAGCTGCCGGATCAGCTAATTTCTTTGCCCTGGGTTCTCTGATTTCAATTTTTTCCGCCATTGTGTCCTCCTGAGGTCTTTCCGCTGGGATTCTATTACCTGGGCCAAAGCATTATTTATGCCACCATGCCACGGTACAATTTTGTGGCATAATTTCTGCCACTTGCAGAATTCG
>WOR8_10008987_pt1 | contig 10533 bp, 10 predicted proteins | sample DeeMarSeWOR38_10_FD_19890 | JGI IMG/M metagenome (IMG submission 19890)
ATTATTAGCAGACCAAAAATGATTATTAAGAGTGTTAATCCAAAAAAAGTCCTAGAATTTGAGTCAAAATAATGAGTGATATTATTTGAATAAATCATTTTAACAATAAATATATCTAAGTCATATTTTGTTTTCGATGATGTATCGATGGTTCCTAACAGAACCAATTCATCTTTTTTATTAGAATTTACTGATATCCGACTTCCTAGCTCATCTTGTGATCCTCCGTAGATAAAATTTGAATCAATTTCTCCTGTTATTGCATCTAACATTATTAAAGCGATTTCCCCGCCATTTATTGACGTAATATTTATGTTTGCTAATGCAATGAGGGAATTTTCATCAAAAATTAAAATATCATGTCCAATATCTAATTTATTTGTTCCCCAAGTAGTAAACCATTCAACCTTTTTAGTAGTTTTGTTTATCTTCAAAACAAATGCATCTTCGTCTTCTAAAATTTCATTCCGAATACTACCAACCAAAAAGATAGCGTCAGCAGAATCTTGTATGATTTTTGCCCCTTTTGTTGATGGATGTGTGTCTCCTGATATATTCCAAACAGTTTGTCCTGTATAGGGATTTATTTTATATAGAATCCAATAATTATCATTATTATCTACAAATTGTGTTCCTAAAACGTATAAATATCCATCAGTACCATAGAGAAGACTATTTCCCTCTTGACTCCCCATTCCTCCATAAAAATTAACCCATATGGTCTCATTTTTACTTTCTAATTTCTGGGGATTAAGTTTAGTAATCACAATATCACTTGAGTCAGTATAATTTTGTCGTGTTCCCAAAAAATAGATCATTCTATCATTTCCAAGTATCATTTCACTACCATATTCGGGTTCTTTTGTACCCCAATTCCAAGAATCAATCCATTTTCTATTTTGAATGTCGTAAGTGACTAGTAATAAGTTGTAATCCGTTGAGGTCTTTCCGCCAATTTGAATTGTTCCTCCAAGATAAAGAAAATCCTTTTCGTCCTTTAGAATACTATTAACCCATGTATATTCTTCTCCGTTCATCGTTTCAAAAGTATTTCTAGCTTTAAGACCTCCAGTAGTAGCGTTTACTTCAAATAAGCCTATCTGAGTCGTCTGACCATAAATTGTGCCAACTACATAGATCTTATCCTCTATCCAAAGAAGATCAGCTCCCTCCTCCCAGTTCTCTGCATCTATTAAATTCATCCAAGAGATCATAAAACCTTTATTGGAATCTATTTGCCATTTTAAATCAAACTCTGATTTAATAGATGCTTGAACGAAGTTTGAATAGCTATATAGATTTGTTAATGAAATTAAAACTGTTAATAAAATGATTCTACTAAAAATTTGAAAAGCTTTCACGAGAATGATCTCTGAATTCTTCATTTAACTTTATTATCTCAAGCTTAAATAGAAATTTATCCATTAGAAATTCGAAATCTAAACGGTTTATTTGTATGCAGTTATTAAAAAAAATAATAATTATAATCTTGCTTGGAACTATTATTCCAATTAATCCTACAATAGAAAACAGCGTTTGTTATCCTCTTGAATTAGGGGATAAACTTACATATTCAATAGATGGAAAATGGGAGGGAAAGAATAATTTAATTGATTTTGGGAAAAACACCGGAACACAATCTTTTATTGTGATCGACAAAAATTCCTCCCACATCACAATCTTCGAAACAAAATTTGAAGAAATTAATGGTTTAATAAATGCTACTCCTTTTAATCCTATTATAAACGTTTATTCTTTTTGGATATATGATATTAAAACACGAATGGCTACTATAGGATCAACTTACTCTTTTCTTTGGATCAGTTCATGTGAAAAAAGAATTATGTTAAATACAAATATTAATATTATGAGTGAAACCTTTCAGATAGTTAATTCATCTCAATTCCTTTGGATGAATCAAAAGAGGGATGTATGGATAGCTCAATATAACAAAGTAAGAAATTCTTCAGGTCTTTTATTTAATGAAGCTTATTATACAAATATTTTTGAATTTCATTATGACAAACAAAGTGGAATCATGTTATTCTACAGTCTTGCCTATAATTCATATGATGAAAATGATAATTTACTAGAATGGTCATATTATTCATTATCATTACTTAATATGACAATTGATCTTAGTAAATATACTAACAAGAATGAATTTAACCCTTACTTCTTTGCTGTACTTTTCGGTACCATTTTTCCAATTTTCTATATGAAGAAGTGGAATTGAAGTATATATTCTCTTGCAGAGATTTTTTATATGCGAATGTAGTTCCTATAGCCTAGGAAGTCAGTGTCGCAAAGCTAAGCCTATGGACATCCTACTTCCAAATATGAACTCTAAAAGAATAATACTGAAAGCTTTGAAAACGGCCGCCCCCCTAGCGTCTGCAGCGCCGACTTCCGTTAAAATAGTTTTATTTATTTGGAGAAAAATGAAAATGGACAGTACATACAAAATAATAACCTTAGTTGGCAGCTCTCCTACGAGCTGGGAAGATGCGATTAAATCTGCTATTGCTGATGCTGGCAAAACATTAAGAAATCTTAGAATTGCTACTGTTGATGAGCTAGATTGTAAAATGGAAGATGGTAAAATAGTCGCATATCGTGTTAGATTTCGCTTATCCTTCAAATATGAAGGAGATTAAATCTAATAATTTCCTTTTTTTTTCTTTTATGATTGTATATGGTCATACGTAGTCTCTATCCATCACTCGAGATTTAATAGCATTCATATATTCTCGTGGTCCCACTAAAAGTAAATCATTATGTCCTGCATTTGGAATCAATAATAATTTTTTATCAACAGAGGATAACGCTTGAAATAACGCTTTCCCATCTTTTATTGGAATTATATTATCCTGTTCTCCATGAATAACTAAAGCTGGTATCTTTACTTCCTTAATTTGAGACAATGGAGATACTCGATCTTCGTATTTAATTGGAAGTAAATAATTAGGAATACCAAGGCGTTTCAATAGAGCATAGGTGTAAGCAAATCCGCTTTCAATAATTAAGGAATGTATTTGAGATTGGTAATGAATAGAAATTTCTATCGCAGACGCACTTCCTAGTGATCGTCCCATAATTGAAACAGGGCCAATATATATGTTTGTAAGTAGATAATTTCGAACTTGTTGATAGATAGCATGAGAATCTGCAATCATAGTAGTAAAAGAAGGTGTTCCTGAGCTCAATCCATATCCACGATAATCAGCTACGAGTAAATTGATGCCTAGCTTTTGATACATTGGTCCAATAAAGTCATAATCAGCTGCAATTTCTCCATTTCCATGAAAAAGAAGGATTGTTGGTGCAAATTTATAGTCTAGAGTACGATAAAATCGACAACTTATTTTAATTTCAGATGAAATTTCAAGGAGAATTGTAAAAGTATTATCGGAATTCTGTAATTCTCTTGATTGTTTTCGAGGATAAAAAATATACTGAATAATTTCTGGTTTATCAAGAAACGAGAGATCATGAGTAATCATTTTTCATTCATCATGTTAAAGGAATAAAATAATCTAAAATAAGTTTAATTCCAACCATAACGGGAACATAAACAAAAATTGAAGCAATTAAATCTTGTATATAATGTTCACCTAAATATATAACTGAAAAACAAAAGAGAAATCCTATGATGATAAAAAATGCCAATAAAACAATCCATCCAATCCAAGGATCATTTTCCATAATGAAAAGAGTAATTAATATTCCAGCAATCATCATCCCAAAGTGATTACTTGGTAAACCATTGTACAATAGCCCATTTACATTATCACTTTGTTTAAATTGTAACAATCGAATTGGAACGACTGGTAATTCCCTATCAAATATGTCATATCTTATGGGAACAATCACAGGAAATAAAAATTGAATTGTCATGGATGTACCCCACGCAGTTAATGCCATAACACCATATCTCCATGCATTTACTCCTTGAAGCCCACAAACAAAAACTTCAATGCAAACGCATAAAATAAAGACCCATAACCAGACTTGTTGTGTAATAAAATCCAGATATCTATTTCGGAAATGATTTTGAAGATATTGAGTAGGTTTCGGACTAAAAAAGATCGCTCGTTTTTTAACTCGTTCTGGTGTTTGCCATTTATGTGCACTTAACCAGAATAATAACATAGCAATCATAAGTAGTAGTAAAAAGACGTTAAATGGATTTGTAAATGCTTCTTCGATTCTACCGAGTATTTCGTCCATGAAATCACCGCAGGAAGTGAGTACTAATGATTTCCTTCAGATTTAGGAGAATTCTGGTAATATTCTTGTATATTGTGTTAATCTATATAGCCTGTAATTGGATTACTTACAATTTTGGATGTAGCTGCCTTTTTCTTCTGTTTATTGGAGGATTTTAAGAATCCCGAGGCGTCAAGAAAAGATTTTGCTTTTTCAAAATCAGCCTCCCCTACAGAGAATGCATAATCTGCATAATTTGCAGAGAATCGAAGAACATAAAAAGAAAGCACTTGGATATTTTGATCAAAAAGAAGCTGTGCGAAATGGCCAAACGACCCAGGTTCATCAGGCAATGATGCAACCAAGACATCTTGAGTACTGAAGGGAATATTCATCTTTCTTAGAACTTGCATAGTTAATTCTTCATTATCGGTTAATAAGATTGCTGTACAAATGCCAAAAGCGGAAGTCCCTGCCATAGAGACAATATCAACCTTCATTTTTCCTAATGCTTTTCCGATCTCAGCTAAAGATTGCATTTCCTTATCTAAATGCAGGACAAATTGTTGCATAATTTACACTCACCATACCAAGTATGTTTGGAAATATAAAAGCTTTCTCCACGTAAAAGTGGATTGACCGAAAAATCGTTAGATATCAAAATTATCTTCAAGGTTAGTTGTTAAAAAGGAAGGTAACTGGTTAATCTCTGAAATAGTCCCAAGAAAATTCAAGGAAGAAGGTAAATCCTTTAATTCCAAAGAAGAACTCAAATTATTTATCCAAATAGTTTTAAATCCTGAGTTAAGCCCTCCGATTACATCTGCACGAAAATCATCGCCTATATGTAAAACCTGATTTCGCTCAACATTCAAAAATCCAGAAATTACTTCTTGAAATATTCTAGGTGAAGGTTTTTTCCATCGTAAGTCTGCTGAAAAGATTATCTTATCAAAATAAGTCTCTAGACGGTTTATTCTAAGAACTTCCCAACCATTTTGTGGCCAAGAATGATTGGAGGTTAATATGAGTCTCAGACCAAGGTTCTTAAGAAAATCAAGAGTGTCATAAACACCTGGGAAAGGAGTTATTAAACCTATGACTGATCTAAAATATTCTTCCATAATACTAAACGCTTTTTCTTTTAGTTTAGATCCACTAGTAACATTAAATTTGTCCCATATATCTAGAATAACTTCATCATTTCTAAATTCTTTTTCAGTTTCATAATCAGACATTTTAGCTCTCACAATCTTAACATAATGATTGTAGAAGACGTCAAATGGCATTTCTGGGAGATCATTTTGCGATTCCATAACATTTTGAAGAGTTATCCGAGAGTTAAAAGCCTTAGAGTTGAAATGAACTAATGTTTCAAAAAGGTCTAGTGATACTATCTTTAGTGAATCCATATTAACCCCAATAGTTATTTTGGAAAATGACGGTATTTCATATAGGTTAAAACCTCATAGAAGTATTTTCCTCCAGATATTCCAGATTTTTTCAGTCCTCCAAGATGCGGGAAAAAATCATGAAAAGTTAAATGGTCTGTATTAATTGTAATCCCTGGTGCTTGGATTTCATCAAAAAATCTATTAGCAATATCTTGGTCTCCAGTATAAACAGAAGTTCTTAGCCCATAGGGAGTGTTATTCGCTTGGATAATTGCCTCATCAAAATTCCTTATTTTTTTAACTGGTAAAACTGGTCCAAATGTTTCATGGTACCACATTTTGCATGATAAATCGACATTTGTAAGAATCGTAGGTTTATAAAAGAGTCCTGCATCATCTTTTTCCCCTGTATAATCCATTCGATATCCACCTGTAATAATGTTAGCACCTTTCTGAAGTGCTTCGTTTGTCATATCGATTATTTGATATAGTGCTCGGGTTCCAATAATGGGTAAATTAGTTTTTGAGTCAGAAGGTAACCCTGGTCTTAATTTCTCTGATTTTTCGGATAGGGTTGCTAAAAAATCATCATATATCGCTTCATGAAGGAATAATCGTTTTGCTGCAAGGCAAATTTGTCCTGAACCAAAGAAACGAGCATGAATAATGAAATCTGTTACTTTTTCAATATCAACGTCCTTCCAGACTAAACTTGCTCCAGATCCTGCCAATTCTGGAATGAAATGCAGGCCTCTATTTACTGCTTTACTCATTAAACTTAATCCAACCTCAGAATCCCCATAATAAACCATTGCATTAAGAGGAGCTTTATTTACCATATAATCTGCAATTGGCTTTCCAGGACCAATTATAGCTTGAAACGCACTGACTGGAAAATCTAACTCCTCCATTACATCTTTCAAAACATAGGCTAATTCCATATTTGTTAATGGAACTTTTGTAGGTGTACGGGTTACTGTAGCATTACCTGCAAAATATGAAGAAAAAATTGCTAAAAAGCCTAGACCTAACGCAGCATTATAGGGGGGAAAGATTCCAACAGTTCCAAATGGATATCGATGCAAGATTGTTCTCTCCCCTTCAATTGAAGAAGGGATTTCTTTCGGGGAAAGTCGCTCTGCAGCATATTCTACTAATTCTTTATTGAGTGCTTTAAAAACATTAGTTGCTTGCCAATCAAATAAGCTGACTGGAGTTCCTTCAGCTACTGCAATATTTTTGAACTTTTCATAATTCTGCCACATAAACTTATTCATTGTTAAGACGCTTTCTCCCCGTTCTTCAAGAGATAATCCATTACCAGATTTATGGAGTTCTCTATGCATTTTATGTTTAATTTTATTTGCTTCTTGAATAGCAGTATGTGTTTCTTTGATACCACCTATTGTAAATTTAGCAAATTCTATATCAGCTATTTCAGAAGAAGTTGCTTCAGGCCATCCGTGTACCCTTATAAAATCCTTTAATAAACGTAATTCTGGATTATTTGCAGAAAATAAAGAAGATAAATTTCGAGCAATAAATTTACGAAGTGATCCTTGGGATTGGACTGCAGAAGCAAATAGAATCCTAGGGTCTTGGATTGTTTTTTCCAAATTTGGAAATGTGCTAATTTTTTGCCCTGCAGTAACAGTCTCCCCTGCAATTAAGTGACCAAATAATTTCATCGAAATATTACACCTTTTAATTTTATGAGCTAAAGAAAAGTCTCTGCAGTAAACTTAAACATTCTAGCGAATTTCATTAACAGATCCATATCATCTGTTAAAATTTCAACCTGACCTGTCATCATAGCTTGCATGGGATCCATTTTACCAAGCATAATATCTCTCCAAACAGATGAATTTGTTTTTATTTTCATTATTGCCTCAGGAGAGACCTCTAGGGTTACTTGACAAGCATTATCTTTTATTTTTAACACCCAATCATCGCTATCAGTGAATTCAAACTGGATAATAGCTGAAATTCCATTAGCACGATCCGAACGGAAACCTCTGGGAATCTTCGCCATTAGATCAGAAAAATTTATATCTGCTAGTGATTCAATTCGAAAAGTTTCATCACGTTTTTGTTCAATATAGACTTCTCGCTGGATTAAAAATCGCATAATTTCACTTGTACCCCCTCCAATAGTTCCTAATCGCGCGTCACGATAAAATTTTTCTATCCCCGAAAAATCTTTGACATAACCTTCGCCACCTAGAATCTGTATCGCTAAATCAGTCACTTTTAAAGAAGTTTCAGTGGCAAATAACTCATGAGACGAGATGCCCTCATCAACATAGCCATATCGGCTATTTTAAAGGAAATACCTTCAAAACGCGATATTGGACGCCCAAATTGTATTCTCTCTGTAGAATGTCTAACTGCTTCGTTAAAGGGTCTTCTCATGCATCCAAGAGCCTCCGCTGCTATTCCAACTCGCTCAGTATCTAATTCATCCATTAATACAAGGAACCCTTGATTTTTTTTTCCTAGGACATTTTCAGGAGGTACTTTAAGGTTATCTAATTTAAAATGAGTGTTATGAACCCCTCTTCGACCCATTAAATCAAAATTTTTGACAATAGAGAACCCCTCCCATGAAGGTTCTATGATAAAAGTTGTCATTCCGGATTTACTGTCGACTGATCTATCTGTGATAGCAAAAATGACGATTTGATCTGCAATTGAAGCATTGGTTATATATCGTTTCTCACCATTCAGGATCCAGACTTGTTCCTCCTTATCCCAGATTGCTATTGTTTCCATTCCAGCTGTATCACTTCCTACATTTGGTTCTGTAATAGCAAGAGCACCAATCCTTTCACCAGTAGCTAGAGGGGTTAGATATCTTCTTTTCTGGTCTTCAGTGCCAAACCGAAGAATAGGAATTGCTGAAAGGGTACAACTCGCTCCAAAACCCATTGTCAGAGCGGGTGACACCGCTGAGATTTCTTCACCAGCTAATAATTGAAACATTAAAGATTTTCCAAGACCTTCATATTTTTGAGGTATCATTATTCCAGTGAATCCTAATTTCCCCATTTTTTTCAGAAGAATTCTCCATTTATCCTCAGGCCAAGGCGCATTCTTTTCTACATCATCTGCTATTGGAACAATTTCATGTTGTACGAATTCTTTGGCAATGGTTCGAAATTCTAGTTCTTCTTGGGTGTATAGCAATTGTTCATCATTTATTAGTGTCACAGATCTTCACCTTACCAAATGTTTATTTTACAAAAAATCAGAATAGATCACGCTCGTTATTTTAAGTTATATTTCTAAGTTTGTGTGAATTCCTTATTAACTGAATAGACGATGTATTATGAATTATTTTACTCAAGATCTTCGGATTTTTTATTTCTATGGGTTTGCTTCATCTCCTCAATCCAATAAAGCTCAATTTTTTAAGAAAAAGTTTGAAAATGAGGGAATTGAGTTTAATATTCTTGATTATATTCCAACAAAATCTCATTTTAGTCATTTAAAAATAAGCAGTCTTCTTGAGGATCTTAATTCAATTATTCTTAATTTAGAACCTTCAAAAATCGTTCTTTTTGGTTCTAGTTTCGGTGCTTATCTTTCAACCTGGTTAGCAAAAAAGAATCCAGATAGAATTTTTAAACTAATTCTTATGGCTCCAGCGTTAATTTTTTCTTCCAAAACTATTTTACAATTGATGGGAACTTCTCTTAGAGAGTGGGAGGAGACAGGATATTTAGATATTTTTCATTTTCGCTATAACACTTCTATTCCCTTGCATTATTCTTTTTATCATGATTTAGTCGATTTTCCTCCTCCTGATATGACAATCTCAACTATTCTTACTCCTACACTTATATTTCATGGACGATATGACGAAATTATACCTATTGAATGGAGCCATAAATTTACATTAATTAATCCATCTGCAAGATTATATGTTCTTGAAGGTGATCATCAATTACTAGACCAAAAAGAAGAAATGTGGAATAGCATTGTTAAATTTTTACATTTAAAAGAGAAGGAACCCTAAAAAAAGTTTAGGACAATTTGCTGTAGTTCTTCACGCACATGATTACTTAATTTCATCATTTGACGCCCTTTTTTGGTTTTCAAAGTAATAATAGGATTGGTAATCTTTGATTGATCAGAAAAAATTGGCCAAAGATTTATCCCGATATTTTCTTCATCTTGAATAGCTAATATAGGATCAAGGATCTGTTCAATTTCCTTATATGTCTTTTCAGTTATGTGAAACTTAAGTAAAGGACAATGATAGATTTTTTCTCCACTTTGAATTTCTTTCATTACGAATAAAGGTCTAATATCTTGAGAATAACATAGGGAGTCCTTACCAATAATTAATACACAACCTGCTTGAAAATTCCGCTTTTCTATCCGAAATGGGCAAAATCCACAAGGATACAGGTTCATTTTAATCACTAGTGTTTTCCATTTCATTAATTTTCTTAAAGGTTCCTAGATGATTTATTCGCTTTTAACTATAAAATTTCAGCTTAATACAGTAATGCTTTTCATGATATAGTTTAAATTATTTTCCAAACCTGTAAAATCGATCGAGAAAATAAAGAAATTTCTATCCTTTAATAATATTACTATTCTAGAAGTTATGTAAGAGATCCTAACAACTGAGGATATTTATTAGGTTAAATTTAGAACAATTTCATCTAATTCTTCTCTCACTTTTTTACTTATTTTAACTAGCTTTTTCCCTTGAATAGTTGTTGCTTTATTTTTTGGATCAGCCATCCCTGTGATCATAGTCCAAAGATTTGTTGCGGTATTTTCCTCATCTTGAATAGCTAAAATAGAGTTAACGAAAGATTTTATTTCCTGATATGTTTCCAAAGACAACTTAAATTGGAATTCAGGACAAAAAAACCTCCTATTATTAAATAAAAGAGGGTGTAAATCTTGTGTATAG
>WOR8_10009135_pt1 | contig 10532 bp, 9 predicted proteins | sample DeeMarSeWOR38_10_FD_19890 | JGI IMG/M metagenome (IMG submission 19890)
GCTTGTCGAAGAGAAAGCCAAAAAGAACCTTAAAATCTCCCTGTGCCTGCCGACGCTGAACGAAGAAAAAACAATTGCCAAAGAAATTATCATCATGAAGTCGGAGTTGATGACACGCTATCCCCTCCTGGATGAAATCATTGTCATCGACTCGGGTTCAACCGACAGGACCAGGGCCATCGCAAGAGAGTTCGGTGCAGACGTTTACAAGGCAGACGATATTTTACCCCATCTTGATAAATTCAAGGGCAAAGGCGAGAATTTATGGAAGGCCCTGTACATAACGCAAGGGGACATCATAATTTATCTGGATGCGGATATTAAAAATATTCATCATCGCTTTGCGTATGGTTTACTCGGCCCGCTTCTTTTGCATGATAACATTAAATTCGCCAAAGCATTTTACGACCGGCCCATATCCATCGGAAAGAATAAAATCAGACCCACCGGTGGTGGACGGGTGACCGAACTGGTCATCAGACCCTTGTTTTCACTGTTTTTTCCGGATCTCACGCAGTTGCTGCAACCCCTTTCCGGAGAATATGCCGGCTATCGGGAAATATTCGAACAAATTCCATTTCCCATCGGCTATGGTATAGAAACCAGCATGAACATCGATATTTATAATAATTGGGGCCTCGATGTCATGGCGCAGGTTGATCTGGATCGACGCATTCACAGCAACCAGGATACCAAGGCGTTGGGAAGGATGGCGTTTGTCATATTAAAGACCTTTATCAATCGCAAAATAAAACTGGGTATGATCGAACTCAATGAAGATATGTACGATGAAATGATTCAATATAACCTGGTCAATGATAGATATGAGCCCGAAAAATTAAGACTCGAAGGGCTTGAACGCCCCCCTATGATTGAAATTCCGGAGTATCGAGAAAAATTCGGCATAAGCGGGAAACGGATTCTCAAAACTGTTTAGGATTTGAAAGGATTATGTTCCATTGACAGACGCCAAACTAATCGACCAGTATGATCGCCATCTGAACTACCTGCGCGTTTCCATTACCGATCGCTGCAATTTGCAATGCATGTATTGTGTGCCCCAGGAGCTCATCGAAAGACTCTCCCATGAGGATATTCTAACCTATGAAGAGATCCTCCGTATTGTCACCGTCGGCATCCACCTCGGCATTACAAAGGTGCGGGTCACCGGCGGAGAGCCCCTGGTTCGAAAGGGTGTTTATGAATTCTTAACCGAGCTGACCCGAATTCCAGGGCTCTCGGATGTATCATTGACCACCAATGGTGTTTTTCTCAAGGATAATATAGAGAAAATTCGTTCGGCAGGCATCTCCAGAATCAATATCAGCCTGGACACGCTAAGCCGCGAGAAATATCAGAAAATCACCGGTAGGGATACATTTGACCGGGTCTGGCAAGGCATTGAAATGGCCCAATCCTTGGGCTTTGACCCGATAAAACTCAATATCGTGGCGCTAAACGGAATCAATGATGATGAACTGGAGGAGATGGCACGCTTGTCGTTTCACTACCCGTTTCATATTCGATTCATCGAGTATATGCCTATTGGCCAATCCGACATGGGAAATGGTCCGCTCTTGCTTGTTCCTGAAATCAAAAAGCGCATCAGAGCGCTAGGAAATTTGATCCCTGTCCGAAATTCGAAAAATGACGGACCTGCGAAACGATATCAATTTGAAGGTGCTGAAGGCGAAATTGGATTTATTCCTGCTCTCAGCCAGCACTTTTGTGACAAATGTAACCGTCTGAGATTGACGGCCAGCGGACAGTTAAGGCCCTGTCTGCTATCCGATCATCAGGAAGATGTTAAAGGTCCGCTAAGAAGCGGTTGCTCCGATGAGCAGATAGCGCAAATATTTTTTAAGGCTGTACATCACAAGCCCTCGGATCATAACCTGGCAGGTCATAACGTCATCCGGATTTGTGGTGAAATGCGCGCCATCGGGGGGTAATCCGGAAAAAAAATAGCCTGGCCCGCATCAGTGGGAGGCTACCTTTACTCACACGTATCATCGGTAAGCGGACCAGGCTAAAAAAAAGGGACCATACTCAATCTGCCGGTATTCTAATATAGATAGCAACGGTATGGGCGCAATGAGAGAGTTCATTAGCAGGCCTGTGCGTTGACGTCAAGTTTTTTTTGTGTTCTGATTCTTTTTTTTCACTGCAATTAAACGGAGGGCCAAATGGAAATTAAGATCGTAAAACTTGAAAATCCCCAGGAATTGAATTTGATTCTGGGCCAATCTCATTTCATCAAGACCGTCGAAGATATCTATGAAGCGATGGTTAACACGGTGCCCATGGCAAAATTCGGTGTGGCTTTTTGCGAAGCATCCGATAAATGCCTGGTGCGCCACACCGGAACGGACGAGGAACTGGTTGAGCTGGCACGCAAAAACGCCTTTAATTTAGCCGCCGGCCACAGTTTCATTGTCTTCATGAAAGATATGTTTCCCGTCAACGTATTAAATGCGATACGCAATGTGCCGGAGGTATGTCGCATATTTTGCGCCACAGCAAATCCGGTGGAGGTGGTCGTTGCCGAAACCGAACTCGGCCGGGGAATTCTTGGCGTCATTGACGGCTTTAAATCCAAAGGCATTGAAACAGATGAAGATATTACGACTCGCAAAGATTTGTTACGAAAAATAGGATATAAACAGTAATGGGTGACCGCCGGCAGTTGATTGGCCAATGCCCGAATCTTGATAAAAAGGAGATTTAAGCCTATGGATAATTAAGAACCATTCTCAAATTCACTTTTTCTTTGACATACAACTCAGATTGATTTACTAAGCCACAATACTCAGCCGCTCATTGAAGCCCGGGAGGTATTCGCCATTTGAATTGACCCTAATGACTTTGCTTTTAGCTGCAAGGAGGTAGAAATGGAGAGTATGTCCGAGCATCGCGACAATATTCGTCGCAAGTTTAAGGCCGATGTCCTGCTTGAAACATTTTCAACAGGTATTTATTACGAGGGCAAAATGTTTAATTACAGCATCGGTGGCATGTATTTCGAGTCGGACTATGCTCCCCTTCCGGGCACCGAAATTTATATTGGTATTGAAAGTTCACCCTATGATGCCAACGCTGATGTTTACCGGGCTCAGGTAAGATGGCGCAAGGAATTACCCGATGACCAATCAAGATTCAACTTTGGTGTGGGTGTAAAATACAGCCAGCCGATCCATTCTAAGTTGTAGCCCGCCTGCTATCCCTCCCCAAACCGAGGCTTGACAGGCTGTAAATTCATTTTTCCCAAGCTTTCTTTGCCGGGTGCATTTCATTTGCCACGCGCTGCATCCAGCCTTCGTCTTCTTCATGCGGCATGACACAAACGGCAGCCGGATTTCCTGCAAATGGTTTATCGGTGAACGCCTCATTGGGCTCTTTTAGGTTGGTTTAATTCTTAGGTGTACTTAAATATTATCCCTTTTTCATTCCAATTTCCCGGGTTCAGGTTTCGGGTTTCAGGTGTCAGACCCTGACACCTGAAACCTTTCAAAAAACGGCCAGGCCAATTCGGGCACCGGACTATGTCTTGAGCCTTTCCAAAGCAACTGCCATCCTTCCCAGTGCCTTTCTCAGGGTTGCCCGTGGGCATCCAAAATTCAGTCTTACAAAACCCGGTCCCGCAAAATCGGTACCATCCATCAATCCAACGCCGGCGGCTTCAAAAAAATCGATCGGATTTTTCAACCCTGTATTGCGCACATCTATCCAGGCCAGATAAGTGGCTTCCACCGGAGCCATAGATATAGCGGGTATCTGAGCAACGGTCTGTTCCACCAAATCTCGGTTCCCACGCAGGTAATCCAATAGTTCAGCATGCCAATCGGCACAATCCCGAAACGCCACGAGAGTGGCAGCAAAACCCAGTGCATTGACCAAAGGCACAATGCCTGCCATCGCTTGAGAAAGATGTTGTCGAAATTCCTGGTCGGGTATTACCGCAAACGCACAACCCAGTCCCGGTGTATTAAAGGTTTTGCTGGCAGACATCAGGGTAATGGTACGTTTAGCGATGGAAGTTCCCAGCGTGGCTGTCGGAATATGTTTTTTATCCGGGTCCAAAATCAAATCACAGTGGATTTCATCCGAACAGATGATGAGATCGTGTTTGTTGCAAATTTCCGCAATCGCGGACAACTCCTCTCTGGTATAAACCCGTCCAACCGGGTTATGGGGATTGCACAGCATGAGAAGCCGAGTTTTCGGCGTGATGGCCTGTTCAAACCGATCAAAATCAAAGCCCCAATGGTTGTTTGTTTCCAGTAAGGGTACGTTGATCAGGTTGCGGTTGAAATGCAGCGGGGCCGATAAAAACGGCGGATATACCGGCACCGCGCTGATAACATCGTCTCCGTCCCTGCCTATTGCTCTGCAAACCACATTCAGGCCGGTGACAAGTCCAGGTAACCACACCAACCACTCCGGGTTAATTTCCCAATTATGATGCGTTTGCAGCATCTCGACCACTACATTATTTAACTCCGATGACGGCTTGGTATAACCGAAAACGCAATGATCGATCCGCGCATGGAGGGCCTCACAAATGGCTGGTGCAGACTTAAAATCCATATCGGCCACCCAGAGTGGAATAATATCTTTTCCCTTGTATTTATCCCACTTCATGCTGGCAGTTCCCCGACGTTCAACGGGCGCATCAAAATCATACTGATAGTTCTTTTTCATTTTTTTCACGGAATTTCGATTAGTAAATTATTCTATATCGGTTGTCACACAATTTCGCCCGAATTTTTTGCTGCGATACATCAGATGATCCGCCCGTTCGATCAGGCGCTGGATATCGTCACCTGGTTGTGACAGCGTTGCGCCAATGGACACGGTTGCACTGACTGATCCAAACCTAAAAGGCAGCCTGGAATGCTCTACCAGGAAACGACAACGTTCCGCAATAGCAGAGAGCGTATTTTTGTTTACATTTGCGATGATTACGACAAATTCTTCGCCATCCCAACGGCCGAGAACATCAAAGGGTCTAATGCTGTTGAAAAGGGTCTTGGATACCATCTTCAACACTTCGTCACCTGTCATGTGGCCGTGGTCGTCATTGATATCCTTAAACCGATCCACATCAATAAATAATAAGCCGAAACTCAGCCCATAGCGCTTCATTTCCTCCAGGCAAGAGGTCAGGTTCATCTCAATCCCCCTTCGATTGAGCACCTGGGTGAGCGGATCGAGGAAGGATTGTTTTTGAAGGTATTCAATTCGTCGTTTTAAGGTGACATTTGATAAATTGTCGGTAAGAATCTCCGCCGCTCCGATGATATGATGATCCGAGCTCCATAGCGGTACAACACGAACCTGTATCGGAACACGATGGCCTTCTACATGATGCAAGAAGATCTCTAATTCACGCGTGATTCCATCTGAGATTGTCTTGAGCACCGGACAATCCATATCACAAATATTTTTTCCCATCTCATCAAGATGTAGATGTACTGTATCGAGGCAGCTTTTCCCGAGGACTTCAGATCTGGCATAACCGGTCAATTTTTCGGCACCTTTGTTCCAGTAAGTAATTCTTCGATTCCTATCCAGCAAATATACACCCTCATTCAGATTATCTAGGAGTCGCTGGTAAATATGAGAGTTGTCTTCCATCATTTGTCAACCCATCGCGTTGCGATAAAAGAGATCAGGAAATTCTCAAGTTATTTTTTATTTTACTCAAATTCAAAGTTTTGGTCAAAAAGATCGGGATCATCAAAGTAGGCGCGGCCCACGAGTTTGATGGCATGATGTCCGCGCTGGCGCATGCTGCCGACATCCGGTATTCCCATTGGAAAAAAGATCAGCGGCTCAATACGTCCAGTGTTTTTAGCAATACCCCTGGAATTAAAGATGCTTGCATGTGCTGCGTCACCATGGGGGATCATTTCAAGTTGATCATAGGGCTCCATCCGATAAGGGATAAACTTGGAGATGGTCTTGGCGGTGGCGATATTAACCACCTGGTGCCAGCCTGAATTGATCCGCAAACTCAGGCGATGTTGCGGAAAAGACTCAGGCATCCAGCGGGGGATGAACGCATCAATAGCCAATGGGGAAGGCAAGACCCGCTGAATCCGGTTTTTCGGGGGAACAAATAAATGATAACATCCACAGTTATTCATGATATCGAGCATGAACGGTCGGCCCTCAGAATCCAGGCTAACGCGTATGGTTAATCCGTCCAGCGACCCCCGCTCAATCCAGGGAGAGTTTGGCCCTTCCCTGGCTGAATACCACACCGTATAATTAATCTGCAATACGGGTTTGGTTTTAAATCGGGCATGCGAAAAATAATAATACACCGTGGGTATCGCAGAATTAATCGCCACCCGATCATCTTGCCACATCACTTCACCGATCTCATCGTAGTCGGCAGCCATATCCTGAAACAAGAGCGGCGCAAAGGTCGTCAACAGGATTTGGCCCTCAGACTCGGACGGCAACGGGATACCCAGAGGATTTTGCTGAGATCGTTTTAAAATAGCACGAATTCGATCCTGCGAATACGTTGTATGGTGGGAGGGACCGTACCCGCGCAACTTTCCCAGCGTCTTGAGCTCATCCCCTGGCAGCTGATGCCAGGCAGCGATGTCGTCGTAGACGCTATGGGTAACCACGGCCACTGGAATCGATGTCAGCGGATAGATGCCGATAATTCTCATAAAGGTGGAGTATTCATCCGGGATAACGATGGCGTTCTGCAAGCTAGGAATAAAACTGGGGTGGCGTTGATCGTGCCCTAACAACTGATTCGAATAAATCGTCACCCGATGATACAGTTTAGCGCGATCCAGGGGCTCACCTAAACGGGTGGTCAGGTTTTTGAAGTGCTCCGGCGGAAGATTAAAAATTTCTTTTTTGCGGGCCTCCAAGTCGAGTTGTTGCATCCATCGAATCCACTGCGCTTTTTGAGGATCACTGGTCAATTGGTCTTTGAATGACGCTAAGAAACGATTGGTACGCAAATATGGAAATCCGGATATCAAAAAGACAGAGGCATCCCGCACATCGGCCTCATCGACCACTTTATCTAATTCATCAAAAAATCGCTGAGATTCTGAAGGACGGCCGGATTTCGCCACAAATTGCCGGGAATCCCATGTGGCACACCCCTGGCTAAAAATAAGCACGAGATATATCGAGATATATATGCAATATTTTAATCGCATTTTTAGGATTGTTTTTTGTATTTGGTGTTTGGTGTTTAGTATTTTAACATATTGAAAATAATTTATATATTTCATATGTTATACGAAACACAAAATACAAAACACTAAACACTTGATGAATTCGACGTTTTGCGAATTCATCATTTTTTGGTTTTCAGCAATGCATGATAGACCCGGGTTAGCTTCACGAATTTTTCGTGGTCACCGCCTTTGTCCGGGTGAAACCTTTGGGCCCGACGTCGGTTTGAGGGCTGCTTTGGATTCGCCAAAAATAGAACTGGCTTCATCTAAAAAAGCAGAACTGGTTGAAAACGGTGGACGATAATCTCTGCGGCTGTTGACAAAATTGCGGATATACTCTTCGACAAAAGATCGGGGAGCATATTCGTAATCAAAATACATAACCAGGTAACGGGTTAAGTGTTCATGCAACCGATCCCCCGTATCAGTGCCGAACCAGAAAACCTTGTCCTGGTTGAGCGCACAAATTTGATCGAGAAAATATTCATCAACTTTTTGTTGATCCAGCATCTGCGGTGTTTCTTTGGCAAACCATTCGGAGAAAAAATGCTGTAAATTAAATATGGAATATGTATAGGCCTTATATTCAGAAGGCTTCAGTACCGTTTCCATTTCGATAAATTTTTGCTCGATCTCATCTCTGGATTTATGGCGAAGCATACGAAACAATTTTACCGGCAAACGGTCAAGATTACGTTGATCCAAGCGGCCAAATTTCAAAAAATAGATTCTGCGCTTATCGAAAAGATGATGCAGCGCGATAATATTATCATCTTCTTTTGCCCGTTGGCTGGCTTTTGATCTTTTTTCTCTCTGGCGAAAGGGCTCCAACACCCGTTGGATGTCGGGTTTCAAAAATCGCCAGAAAATATCTTCCAGTGGCTCATCATTGTCCTGGATGCCCAGTGCATCGAGGTGATTGGTGACAATCTCATCAATGTAAAAAGCATTTCCTCCCGGATAAACGATATACTTCGTCGGGTTGGTGCCCAGATCAAATAGATCACGGCTTAAAAAGGAATCATCTTTACGGTAGGATTGGCGAATAAAATAGTGAGACCTGCCCTTAATTGTTTTTTGGGCAAGATACAATGGATATTCCTCCCAAGGGTTAATTTATTTTTTTACCGATAGAAAAAGCCTTTCCGACAACCTTTCCCAGCTGATGGTATTGCTGTGTTCCGGTAGAATATATCAAGGGATTAATTTTTATAGCATCCGCTTTGCCGTCGCTGAGACAATCTTCCATGACGAATGTTTGCAGGATTTTGCCAATCAGCAGAATATGACTGTTAAGGTCTAATTGATGAATCACTTCACATTCAAGGTTTACCGGGCACTCCTTAATCAGTGGTGCGGTTTGGAGGTCACCGAAATGCACATCAAAGACATGGGACTTATCTTGCCGGTGACCGGAATATATACCGCAATAATCCACCTTCTGGACAAGGTCTGTTGAAGGCACATTGATCGAAAACGTGCCGGTGGCCTTGATTCCATCAAGCGTATAACGCGCCGGACGAATCGCAACAGAAATAGCCGGCGGCGTCGAAGCAGCGATGCCACACCAGGCAGCCGTCATAAAGTTGGGTTTATCATCCACCAGGGCACCCACCAATACCGCCGGCATCGGATATAGCAATGTCTCCGGACCCAGCTTTGTCTTTTTCATATAATTTCCTCCATCGAATAAAAGGTAAGGCCTTGTACGACAGCAGTCCCCCATAATGCAGTAGCCATCATCAAGGCCTGAGATCAGGTAATAATTAATTCAATCGACGTATTATATAACTCTTGAATCGATAACTATCAATAATCCATATCAGCATGTAAACGGGTAGAAATGGTGAAAACAGTACCCCTCCGGATCTCCCCATTGTACTTCGGTATCGATTAAACACTGGCCGATCATCTGCTTGGATACGACTTCGTAATCTGGTCTTTTTTCCTCATCATTTTTGCAACCCATGCATATAGCCTCATGATCATAAACAGACAATATGCGCTGGTCTTTCGGTCCCAAATTCTGGCTGCACCGATGACAATGGGTTGCACAGGTTAGTTTTTCAGCCCAAACGTCCTCCATTTTGGATGTCCTCCCTTTTTTTAAAAATTGATACTTTAACTTATGTGCAATTTGTGGGAAAAAAGTTTCAATAATTACTGCCGAACAAACTCATCATATTGAAATAATGGAATGATGTAAATTATCATGAAATTGAGCAATGAGAACCTGTTTGGTTCCGTCTAACCCAGTTTATTACTTAATAAAGTCTTTCAAACGAAAAAGTCAAGTCAAGGTGCTATTTTCTCAAATCTCTGATCAGCGCCTTCATGATAGAGATCACATTTTGTCCTCTTTCCCGGGCGATCCGGTGGGCCTCATCTACAATGGTCGTTGCTTGACGCCCGAGTTCATCCGCAGGGGGTGTCGGTTTGCCCAATTTCTGGTATTGCCATCTTAAGAATCGGATTGCCAGGCGTTGTTCCTGCTGTTTTAAAAAGCCCATAACAATTTCATTCTGGAAAATAGCGCACTATTAGAACCCATCTGAAAAATAGGATTTTGGTTCAAGATCGCGGCGGGGCCGAGTTTCAAACCGGAGGTCCGCCGGAGGCGGATCGAAGGATTTGAAACGAGGCACCAATAAAGATATTGGGCCAAAAAACATTTTTGAGATGGGTCATAGATCAATTCGAGTTCTGCAAATTACATCGCAGACTTGCCACTTGCCTTTGGCTGACAGATCCCCAATAAAGCCTTTTCCAATATCAATACCGGATTTTGAGCGCTGGATTTGAGCTGGGTATCTGTCTGGTTGAGCAATTCAAGCGCATCAATTAACTCATCCCTGGTAAAGCTCTCCGATTTCAAAAACATCTGGTAAACCGGATAGGCGTTTTGGGGATTTCTGGCAATTAACAAATCAGTTACTGCTTTCTTTCCGCCCTTTTTCGTCTTTCTTTTATTATCGGAATTATCTTCATTTGAAATTGCCTGTTCCCAGCTTTCAATTTGAGCTAATATTTCTTTGTCACGGGATACGATTTCCGGAATTACCCTGTTTTGGAAGCGGTTATACGGACATCCTGCATACCAGTTGCTACCCGCAGCACTCTCAACAAAATCCTTGACCAGCAATAATTTTCGAATCTGATTGGTAATAGCGGCAAGCGCCTGCAAGGGATGAAAACCGGCAGAGAGAAGGGAATCCAGATAAAATAATGCTGATTCGATGCTGCGATCGGAAACAGCATTGGTCAAATCAAATATTGGATCTTTTTTGGTTCGTTCTAAAACAGATTCAACATCAT
>WOR8_10007306_pt1 | contig 10528 bp, 7 predicted proteins | sample DeeMarSeWOR38_10_FD_19890 | JGI IMG/M metagenome (IMG submission 19890)
CACCATTTAAAAATTAAAGACTTTTGATTCAGCGGCAAGGTCAATCAAATGGGGACCGCTGTCCAGGGCCATATTCGAAAAAAAGTTTGACTCGTCTACCTGACGAGCTTGGGCACACGGGATTCAGACGCCAATGTGGACTTCTTTTTTAACCAGATACGGCAAATAATCATTCGAGCAATCACCGGTCGGCGTTTTAATATCAAAATTTCTGTTTGAATCAGCCCACAGGACGCCGTCATCAATTAAAAACAGGTTTACATCATGCCCTTTTGAATGCGCAATCTGGGCAAACTGAAAACACCGGGTTGCTGCCTGGTTGTCATCCCGACTCAGCACGAAAAGAAAATTCGCCATCACAAACCTCCTTTCTTGTGAGCAAAATAAAACGCTTAATATATTCTTCCTTAAGCCAGATTTATCAGAATTCACCCGGGATTTTCAACCGAAAAGCCCCCCTTTTCCCCTCATTTTGTTCTCCAGATTGGCCGTTGCTATTTGTAAATTTGAACTTAATGTTGGGTATAAGGAAGACGCAATATGACCGACCATTCCCATAAACAACCGATTACACCCCGGATTACACCTTCTTCTGAAATTGCCGGGATGATGAGACATGCGTGTTTAATGTTTCTTGATTCGCTGACACCGAAACTGAGAAAAAAAGCGAGTTTCAGTTTTAATTCTCCTGAACGCCGGCGCTGGCATTACGTCCCGCGGGAAATGTTTAACCGCAGAGGCGCCAGTTTAAAAGAGATGAATTCCCGGCAGCGCCAGGCGGCCTTCAAATTGCTGGCCGCCGGCCTGAGTCATGCCGGTTATGAAAAAGTCACGGCCATTATGGACCTGGAGAAGACACTGGGGGAAATCGAACGATCCTTAGGCGAATCCCGGCTGGTGCGGGATCCGCAACTTTATTTTTTTAGTGTCTTTGGAGACCCGACCTCAAAAAAATCCTGGAGCTGGCGGGCAGAAGGCCATCATGTTTCATTACATTTTACAATTGCCGGCAGTGAATGGATCGCTTCCAATCCTTTATTCCTGGGTGCAAATCCGGCAGAAGTGCGAAGCGGTCCGCAAAAAGGTCTGCGGATCCTGGCAAAAGAAGAAGATCTGGCCCGTTCTCTGCTGGGCACTTTAACCGATGACCAGAAGCAAAAAACGATAATCAGCCCGGCCGCACCGCCGGATATTATAACGCGCGCATTGCCGAGCATCGAGCTCGCCGGCGCCGATGGATTGGCCGCCGGATCAATGACGCCGCCACAACGGGAAATGCTCGCCCGGCTCATGCATGAATACATCGATCGCCTGCCGCACGAACTGTCGGCCATCGAGCGGCAAAAGCTGAACGAAGCCGGTCTGGATGTGGTCCACTTCGCGTGGGCCGGCCCGCAAGACCGCGGCAAACCGCATTATTACCGCCTTCACGGACCCTCTTTCTTTGTCGAATATGACAATACCCAAAACAACGCCAACCACATTCACACCGTCTGGCGCAACTTGAAAGATGATTTTGGAGAAGACCTGCTCCATTGGCACTATAAACAGGCGCATGACTGAAAACTGCCGGGGATAATAGCCCGGCGCCTCCAGAGACAGGTACCAAACCAGATTTGCAACACAAGGCGCACGGATCTGCCTGCGCTTCTGACCGGTCGAATCATCGACCGCCACCACCGCTGCAGCGCGCTGGATTCCGGCTGCCCCCGGAAATTCCATAAACAACTGAATTTTATAAATTTTAAGCTTGCGTCCGATTGACAATGCGGCCATCGTCATTATCTTATAGGCTGTTTCAGCCTGAGCGCAGGCCTGATGTATTTTCAGACGAACGCCACCCGATTCCATCTTTGGAGCGGGAAACATTAAATCGACCTAAACGAAAAAGTCATCATATGAAAAAACGAATCATTTTTACCATCATCGGTTTGCTGATCATGATCGGCCTCCTGGGGGGAATCAAAGGCCTCCAGATAGATCGGATGATCGCCCAGGGCAGCCAAGCGGTACCGCCGCCCGAGACGGTAACGACCACCGTGGCGCAGAAAGATTCCTGGGAGTCGCGGCTGACCGCCGTAGGATCACTGGCGGCGGTTCAGGGCGTGACGGTGACCGCCGAACTGACCGGCAAAGTCGTGCGCATCGCTTTTGAGCCGGGTACCAAAGTGAATGCCGGCGACCTGCTGGTGCGGCAGGATACCTCCTCGGAAGAAGCCGAGCTGCGCGCGGCGGAGGCCGCCGTGGAGCTGGCCCGGCGTAATCTCGAACGCTTGAAAAAGCTGCTGGATCGGCGGACCATCGCCCAATCCCAGTACGATAATGCCGAGGCCCAGTACAAGGAGGGCGTGGCCCGGGCCGACGCCATCCGGGCAGCCATCGCGAAAAAAAATATCCGGGCACCGTTTGCCGGACGGCTCGGCATCCGCCTGGTTAATCTGGGGCAGATTCTCAATGAGGGCGAACCGATTGTTTCGCTGCAGTTCATTAACCCCATTTTTGTCAATTTTTCCCTGCCGCAACAGCAGCTTGCCCAGGTCCAACCGGGTCTCACCGTGCGGGTTACATCCGATGCTTTACCCGGCCAGCTGATTGAGGGCAAGATCACGGCAATCAACCCCGAAGTCGATGCCGCCACCCGCAATATCAAGATCCAGGCGACGGTGGCCAACCGTCAGGAGCGCCTGCGCCCGGGCATGTTTGTCAACGTAGCGGTGGTATTGCCGGCCTCGGAAGACGTCCTTGCCGTTCCGGCCACGGCAGTGTTATACGCCCCTTACAGCGACTCGATCTTTGTGGTGGAAAAAAAACAGGGCGAAAATAACAAACAACCCGGTCTGGTCGTGCGCCAGCAGGTTGTGCAGCTGGGTGAAAGGCGGGGAGATTTCGTGGCCGTCGTATCGGGGCTCGAAGCCGGAGAAACCATCGTCAGTACCGGGGCTTTCAAACTGCGCAACGGCCAGGCGGTGGTCGTGGACAACACCCTGGCGCCCGAATTCAAGCTGGCACCCGAGCCCAGGGACAGTTGATTCGGAGACGCTGGCAGTAAGGGGCTGCCGGCCGAAGCGTGTCAGCAAGCTGCAATCGGCAAACCATTTTAATAATAAATGAAATTCACCGATCTGTTTATCCGTCGTCCCGTCGTCGCGCTGGTTGTCAGCCTGGTGATAAGCATTGCCGGGCTGCAGGCCATGCGCTCGATCAACGTACGCCAGTACCCCCGCAGCGAGAATGCGGTGGTCACGGTCACAACCATCTATGTCGGCGCCAGCGCCGAGCTCATCCGCGGGTTCATCACCACTCCTTTGGAACGGGTCATTGCGGCCGCCGACGGCATCGATTACATCGAGTCGCAGAGCGCCCAGGGCGTTTCGACCATCAGTGCCCGGCTGAAGCTCAACTACGACCCGATCAAGGCGCTTTCGGAAATCAGCTCCAAGGTCGACCAGGTCCGGGGCGACCTGCCGCCGGAAGCCGAAGTTCCCATCATCAACGTCGAGTCGGCCGACAGCCAGTTTGCCGCGGCCTATCTCAGTTTCACCTCCGAAGTGCTCCAGCAGAATCAGATTACCGACTACCTGGTACGCGTCGTCCAGCCGCGTCTGTCAGCCCTTGAAGGCGTTCAACGGGCCGACATATTGGGCGGCCGCACCTTTGCCATGCGCATCTGGCTCAAGCCCGAGCGCATGGCCGCCTTTAACATCAGCCCGGCGCAGGTGCGACGGGCGCTGGCGGCCAACAATTTTCTGGCTGCCGTCGGGCAGACCAAGGGCGCGCTCGTTCAGGTCAACCTGACCGCCAACACCGACCTGGGTTCCGTGCAGGAGTTCAAACGATTGGTCATTCGCGATCAGGACGGCGCCATTGTGCGTCTGGAGGATATCGGTGATGTGGTGCTGGGCGCTGAAGACTATGACACGCAGGTACGCTTTTCCGGCCAGAACGCCGTATTCATGGGCATCTGGCCGCTGCCCAACGCCAACTCGATTGACGTCATCGGCCGCGTGCGCGCCACGATGGCGGCCATTCAAGCTGATCTGCCCGTTGGCCTGCAGGGCCGAATTGCCTATGACGCGACCAATTACATCACCAATGCCATTCACGAAGTGGTTAAAACCCTGAGCGAAACCTTGCTCATCGTCGTGGTCATCATCTTTCTTTTCCTTGGATCGCTGCGATCGACCTTGATTCCGGTGGTGGCCATTCCCCTGTCGTTGATCGGCGGCGTATTCCTGATGCAGGTTTTCGGTTTCACACTCAATCTGCTTACCCTGCTGGCCATCGTGCTGTCGGTGGGTCTGGTGGTCGACGACGCCATCGTGGTGGTCGAAAATGTGCAACGGCACCTGAGCGAAGGACAGTCGCCGATGGACGCCGCCCTGCAGGGGGCCCGCGAACTGGTCGGCCCGATCATTGCCATGACCATCACCCTGGCGGCCGTTTATGCGCCCATAGGACTGCAGGGCGGGCTTACCGGCTCTCTTTTCCGGGAGTTTGCCTTCACCCTGGCCGGCGCGGTCATTATTTCCGGGATCGTGGCCCTCACGCTGTCGCCCATGATGACATCCAAGCTGCTCAAGCCCGAGATCGAAGAGCGCGGCTTTGCCGGCAAGATCGCGCGTGACTTCAAACGGTTTCGCGCTTTTTACGGCCGTCTGCTCGACGTCACCCTCGATACCCGGCCGGCCGTTTATCTGATATGGCTCGCCGTGAGCCTGCTGACGGTTCCCATGTTCATCATGTCGCCCAAGGAGCTGGCGCCGACCGAAGACGAGGGCGTCATCTTCGGCATTATCGATGCGTCGGCCAATTCCACCCTCGATCTGACCAGCCGCTATGCGGCGGCGGTCAACCGGGCCTATCTGAGTGTGCCCGAGACCGAATTTACCTTCCAGGTGACGCGTCCGACCTCCGGTTTCGCCGGCATGGTGGTCAAGCCCTGGGATGCGCGCGAGCGCACCATCTTTCAGATTCTGCCCGAGGTGCAGCAGAAGCTGCGCGGTATTCCGGCCATCCGGATATCGCCGGTGTTGCGTCCGCCGCTGCCGGGCGGCGGCCGGTTCCCGGTGGAGTTCATCCTGGCCTCAACCGCAGAAGAAGACCAGATCCTGCAGTTTGCCCAGCAAGTCCGGCTTGAGGCCATCCAGAGCGGTTTGTTTGCCTTCCCGCCGCTCATCGACGTCAAGATCGACCAGCCCCAGGCCCAGATCGATATCGACCGCGACAGGGCGGCCGACCTCGGACTAGACCTTCAGCAGGTCGGCGCCGACATCGGCTCGATGGTCGGCGGCAATTTTGTCAACCGCTTCGATATCGCCGGCCGCAGCTATAAGGTGATTCCGCAGATCCAGCGCATCGACCGGCTCAACCCGGCCCAACTCGAGAATATTTACGTCACCGGGCCCCACGGGCAGCTTGTGCCGCTTTCAACGATCGCCGCGATTCGCAACTCCACCGTGCCGCGCTCGCTGAACCGTTTTCAGCAGCTCAATGCCGTCAAGATCAGCGGCGTGGCCTTACGGCCGCTGGACGAAGCACTACGTTTCCTGGAGAAACAGGCCGCCCGGATCCTGCCCAAGGGGTATGTAATCGACTATACCGGAGAATCGCGCCAGTTGCGTGTCGAGGGAAACCAGTTTCTGCCGACCTTCGCCCTGGCCATCATCATGATCTTTCTGGTGCTGGCGGCCCAGTTCAACAGTTTCCGTGATCCCTTCGTCATCCTGGCCGGCTCGGTGCCCCTGGCGCTTTTTGGTGCGCTGGTCTTTACCTTCTTGAAAATACCCGACCCGAACGTCAGATTCTGGACCCAGGGCTGGACGACGACGCTCAACATCTATTCCCAGGTGGGTCTGGTGACTCTCGTTGGACTGGTGTCCAAAAACGGCATCCTGATTGTCGAGTTTGCCAACAGGCTGCAACGGCAGGGACATTCCAAGCGTGATGCCGTGCACGCGGCGGCCTTAACCCGTCTGCGCCCGATTATCATGACCACCGCGGCCACCATTGCCGGTCACTTTCCCCTGACCCTGGTATCGGGCGCCGGCGCGGCCGCACGTAATTCAATCGGTCTGGTGCTGGTCGGCGGCATGGCCATCGGCACCTTCTTTACGCTGTTTGTAATCCCGTCGATCTACATGCTGGTGGCCCGCGACCATGCCCGAGATCTCGCCCGCCAGACCGCGGCAGAGAGTGGGGGGGAAGCCGCAGCCAAGCCCGTCTTCAAACCGCAAACCGGCGAGCAGTAAACCGGATGTAACCGGTTTGTCCTTAAAACGACCCTTTATGTTCAGGAAGATCCCGATTGCCTGCTACGGTTCGTACCAGAAGCTATCCTGATGAATATTATAAATAGCTGCAGAATCAGGACCCCGCACGGTGTGAAAGATGAAAAGGGCCTCTTCTTCTCCTTGCAGCTCATAATAAATCTTCTTGTAAGGATCATCGCGGCCGTCATTCACCAATTCTGCCGGTATTTCCGGAATGTATTCGGGCACCAGGTCTTCGAGTGCGGAGGGGTAGGTGCCGTTATCCTGCCTGTATTGAATAAATACAGGGCGCAGCGCCTTCATTGTCACTTTTCGTTTTGATGTTAGGTCATAAAGACCCTGATTGGCTGCAAGGGTGGGGATGATCAGTGAAAAAGTCAGGAGCGCGCTTACGCCCATAAGGCTAAGGTTGTATCTGATCTCTTCTCTTTTTATCATTCTTACTGTAGCCAGAATAAAGCTGGCGAAAAAAAAGATGAACGCCGGAAAGCATGCCAGCATGGTCCCGAACATATCCACCTCAAATGCTGCCCACCAAACAAGCGCCAAAAATACGGCCGAAGTGATCGCGAATTTCCTGTACTTTCTCATTGTAACCTCTTCTCCATTCCTTATTATTGATCGGTTATTATTTTATCGGCTATTCGCTAATTTTTGATAAGTCCGGAAACCCGGCCACTCAAAATAAAAGGCAGAACAAATTTGTTCTGCCTTCATATCGTTTACCTTGCGGTGGAAGATGAATAATAAAAACCGTATAATTTTTGAGCGACCCCCATCGGGTCCCCCGTCGCGTTATAAAAGCCTCCGGGAGAATATGGAGCCTCCTGGAGGCCTAAACATCAGCAATTTCAGAAATTCCTTTCTCATGCTTACCTCCCTCTGTTGTTCCATTTTAGATCATAATGAACCATTTGGATTGATGCGCGTAGCCTCCCACAGCTGACGGACATCGATGCCTTTGCCAATTGAACTTTAAAGTTACTTGTTGTTTGTTTTGGTTTACTATTAAAGGAAAATAAAATGCTTCGATGAGGTCCTGAAGAACAGGCGGATCCCCAGCAGGGCATACGTGCAATATCTAAAAAAATTCTTCTGTCAGAGATTTGAGCTTGAGCGAAAGAGGTCGAGATAGAAGAAGTGAAACTAACAATATACATTATAGAATAACTTCGGTTTTATTGCAACAAATAAGTAAATTATCCAATAATTTTAATATGTTAAATAATTCCTTTTCTGTCCCCGGGGCAGGTAAATTAATACAGAAAAGAAGAAAAATAGCATTTAGGGGCAGCGAGTTTGACGCATTCAAAGAAATTCATTTTCTAAGACGTCCTAACCCCCGCCAAAATTGGTCAACTCAGTCAACAACGCCCCCCCTTTTTTGCTACCAGCTATGAGCTACGAGCTGGCCCCGCAGGTGCCTTTGAGCTATGAGCTCTTTTTGATTGAGTCAGATCTATTTGCCGGGTTCGGGCAAATTGCGTATCAGAAGGAGTGCTGCCAGGGGAATCAATCCGATACAGGTTAAAACCGTTCGGATGCCGAATATATCGCCGATCTTACCGGTAATGGGCATCATCAGCCCCGCCAGACCCATGGCCAAACCCATGATGATACTGGACACCAATGATCGCCCCCTGGGGACGACCTTTTGAGCCAGCGCCAGTGATGGAAATAAGGTGGCTAGAAGAAAAAATCCCGCCAGTAGCGCAATGGGATAAATATGCCGTCCGCCAGCGTTAATAAACAGCAGGATGCTGGGAGAAGAAGCTGCAAAGGAAAAAAAGTAGACGGGCTTAAAACCAATCCGATCAACCAGGTGGCCGCAGACGAGGGCACTTATAGATCCGCCTATAGTGAACAGGGAAACGATACCACCAACAGAAACCAGCGAGTGCCCTTCGGCTGCAGTCAGCACCGGTATGAATGTCAGAAGGGACTGTTCCACGAAAGCCCTGCAAAAAGCGATCGACCAGATCAATAATACCGGTTTCCATACTTCACCGAGGCTCTCTTTTAGCGTACCGAAGAAATCACTAGGGGGGGAACCCTCACCATCAGCCGCCGGGATCATAATGAAAAGAATCACAAAGACCAGCGCACCAAAAATGGTCAGAATCGGCAGGCGTTGCAGTCCCATAAAGGTTACGTAGCCTGAACACACGATGGGTCCCAGTGCGAAACCAAGGGTACCTCCCAGGCCGAAAATAGACATGGCGAATCCGATGCGCGGACCGGCGTAAACCGAAACCATCCCGGCTGCAGTGGGATGATAAATGGCCGAGCTGATGGAACCCAGGCCGATTAATAGAAGAACGATCCAGAAATAAGGCGCAAGGCCCACCATGGGAATACAGATCGCCCCCGCAAACGAACCAACCAATAGGATTAGCCGGGTTTTATAGCGGTCGGCCAGGTAGCCGAAAAGCGGCTGAATTAAAAACGCCATAAATGTTGCGATCCCGGTAATCAATCCGACCTTAGCCAGGCTCAATTCAAATTTATTCGCCATTACCGGTAGCAGCGGCCGAATAAAAGACTGGAAAAAATCGCCAATAAAATGAATCAGAAAAAGAGCAAAAATCGCTTTTTTATTGATATGAGTGGTTTCTATCTCAGGCATTCTCTCTCTAAAAATTATAAATACTGTAAATTTATCAGAACTTGGGAGCCCGCCAAAAAGCTATGATATTGTCAATCGGAGCTCTAGTTTACTTTTGGATTCTGTCCACTTAAGTATAGGTCAGTACAACTAATTTAATCTAAATCAATTTTTTAATCTGTGTTAATCCGTATCAAATTATTAAAGCCTGAATTTTTTATCGGAAAGATCCGTCTGCGTTAAAGTTTCAGCGGACAGGTCGCCGGCAGGCGCTGTTTCCTGTTGGAAACCAATGATGCCCAGTGCCAGCAGGATGCCGAGAGTTACTGCGATCATGCCGATCCAGGCCGGCAGACCGGGCAATTCATTAAGGATCGGTATGGCCGTGAGGGCTGCCACGACCGGCACGGCCGAAATAAAAACCGACGTCGCGCGGGGGCCGATATGGCGGACGGCGATATTAAGGCAGGATATGCCCAGTATACTGGGGACCAGGCCCTGATATGCCCCCTGCAGCAGAATTTCGGAGGCGGGAGCGACGGCAAGGTTGCTGTCCAGCCAGAGCAGCCAGACCGGAATATAGACGACGGCGCTGACAATGGTCGCCGAGAAAATAACCTGACCGGGGACTACGGACCAGACGCGGTTGGCAACCATAAAAACGGCGAAGAGGGCGATTGCTGCCAGGAAAAGAAAATCACCGATCCAGGTCGTTCCGCCGACTGAAGATACAAACCCTTCATAACCGACGAGGAAAACACCGCTCAGGATTATGCCCAGACCGACAATTTGAGAGAATCGACTCCGCTGCCCGATCCAGATCCAGGTGAAGATGGTGGTGAATATGGGCAGACAACCGTTCAGGAACACCCCGCCATGGGCGGCCGGCGCGTAAACCAATCCAAAATAGGCCAGCAGGGCGTAAGGCGCCCCCGCGGTCAGGGTCAGGATAATTGTGCGCAAAGGGGTGAGACCCCGCCAGGCCCGGCTCCAGATAATATAGGGCAGGGCCACAACCGTGCCGATGCCGTGCCTGAGGCCGGTGAGATCGTAAACGGTCAGGTGATGGGTTACGCCGAGGCGACTGATGACGATCCAACCCGACCAGAAAAAGACCACGCAGATGGCCGCGATACCTCCCAAAATGATGCTACCCCGGTTATCGTCTATCAATTTTCGACTCCAGATCACCCCGTCACATTGAAAAAGCGTTTGATATCATTATCAGGTAAAAATGTGCAAGCAAATTAAACATCCGGCCCCATAGAAATGCATATTTTCATGACCGTCCCTATCTCCTATTATTTTTTAAATGGAAAAATAGAGCGGGCATACCAACGTTTTGCCTAATTAAAAAACTTCGAGGCGGACTTGGTTTTGTTCCGTCTCTTTTGCACTCCGGATAATTTCCGTTGCGGCTTTCTTATCCCCTGCGAGCGACCGTCGCGATTGGGTGCTGGAGATCCGTAGCCAAAGGTTGATAAGATGCGTTGCTCGATTTTAGAACCGATAATTCGAGTGATGGCGCGCACGATAGCCTTGTCTTCTCCGGTAACAAAAGTAAAAGCTTCGCCGCTGCGAGTTGCCCGGCCTGTCCGTCCGATGCGGTGAATGTAGGCCTCGGGGGTGGAAGGGATGTCATAGTTGATGACAT
>WOR8_10007309_pt1 | contig 10526 bp, 11 predicted proteins | sample DeeMarSeWOR38_10_FD_19890 | JGI IMG/M metagenome (IMG submission 19890)
GCAGTTCCAACTGGGAGAGTGACACTATCTCCTGGCGCAACCCCGGCACACCGCTCTACACCACGGCCGTCGTCGTCTATGCGCTGGCCCAACGCGACCCCGCCGCGCCGGTGCTGATCGAAGCCGTGCGTTATCTTTCATCCAATCGTAATGTTGAAAGCCTGTGGGGTTCCACCTATGAAAATGCCTGGGTCATCATGGCCCTCACCGAGGCCATGAAAGGTTTTGGCGAGCTGCAGGCCGATTTTGGGTTCTCGGCGGCGCTCAACGGCACACCGCTTGCCAGCGGCGATGTCAGCGGCACCGAGATATTTACGCCCGTCAGCGCTACCGTCCCGCTTGAGAATCTCCTGCCATCTTCACCCAACGATCTCACCATCGAGCGCGAATCCGGCCTGGGACGCCTGTACTACCGCGCATCCTTGCTGCTCAATCGACCGGTTGAATCAGTAGAACCATTTAACCGCGGATTGGGCATCAGTCGCGCTTATTATGATGGGAATTGCGAGGAGGGCACCGTCCTGAGCCAGCCTGTCCCCGAAAAGGGATCGAAGGGCTGCACGCCTCTTTCCGCCCTCGAACTTGCCCCCGGTTCCCAGCTCACTGCCCGCCTGACGCTGACCCTGCCCAACGACTCCTACTACGTCATGCTCGAAGACCACATCCCCGCCGGGACGGAAATCCTGGATCAGACCCTCAAGACCAGTCAGTTGGGCGAAGATGGAACCGATGTGCAAATCGTCTACGATGCTGACGATCCCTTCGCGCGCGGATGGGGTTGGTGGTACTTCGGTGAGCCGCAGGTTCGCGATGAGGGCATCACCTGGACCGCCGATTACCTGCCCGCTGGCACTTACGAGTTGACCTACACCCTCATCCCGACGCAGGCAGGCCAGTTCCGTGTGTTGCCGGCGCATGCCTGGCTGGCCTTCTTCCCGGATGTGCAGGGGACAAGCGCCGGAACGATATTTGAAATTACACCGTAATCAAACCTGTGATAATCCGGCAGTTGCCCGTCCTGCGTTCCGCCTGTGCCTGCGCCACAGGTGCAGGCGGGCCAGGGAACTGCCGGATTTATCATAAGCTCTGGGATAATATTTTAGAGTTTGATAAGATTGGAGATATATAATAATGAATTTTGCCGACCTGACACAAGACCAATGGATCGATATTATCCTTGCTCTCGTTGTTTTCCTGGGGACAGCATTTCTAGGACGCTGGATTATCAAGGTATTTTTTAGTCGCATTCTTCGTCGGTTTACGAGCTTTACAAAGAACACACTGGACGATGCTATTCTGGATGCCATCGCTCCTCCGCTATACTGGCTGGCTTTGATATACGCCTTTCAATTTGCGCTCAATCGCCTGGGAGATATTTTTGAATTCCTGCAATTTGATCTCGACCAGGTCTATTTTGTGCTATTTTCGCTGGTGGGATTTATCGCTGCATGGCGCTTGATCGGCAACATAGCCAACTGGTATGGAGAACAGTTGTCAAAGACCGGCGAGGTTGAACTTGGTGAGCAATTGCTGCCCTTCTTCAGACGTGTCATTCTCATCATCCTGACACTGATTGTCATTATCATCCTGTTGGACTATTTCAACATAGAAGTCAGCGGTGTGGTCACAACGTTGGGGATCGGCTCGCTGGCCATCGCGCTGGCGGCGCAGGCTGCCCTGTCGGATACCATCAGCGGCTTCATCATCATGGTTGACCGGCCGTTCCGCATTGGCGACCGCATTGAAATCCAGGACCTGGACACCTGGGGAGATGTGGTCGACATCGGATTGCGCAGCACACGTGTGCGCACACGCGATAACCGCATGGTCATCGTTCCCAATTCAGTGATTGGCAAGAGCTTGGTCGTCAATTATTCATATCCAGATACGCAATACCGTAGCCAGATCCATATCGGCGTTGGCTACGGGTCTGATATCGAAGATGTGCGCAAGGTGCTCGTCGAAGCGGTCAGCAAGGTCGAGGGCGTTTTGCCAGATCGCCCTGTCGAAGCTTTGTTCCTTGAGTTTGGCGATTCGGCTCTGGTCTTCCGGGTGCGCTGGTGGCTTGATTCCTACGTGGACACCCGGAGCATGTTCGATAGGGTCAACACGGCCATGTACAACGCCCTGAACGAGGCAGGGATCGAGATCCCCTTCCCGCAGCGTGTGATCATGCACAAGGTGGAACCGTCAGATCGAGATGGGATTATCGAGGTGGTTCGAGGAAAGAAAAATTAAATTCCTAAAAGGGAATTATCCGTAATCCATCTCGGATAATCCCATTCGGTATCTCGTATAAATTCCAAGTTTGATTTCTACTTTTTTCAAAGGACTTATGGATTTCTTAAGTAGTAAAAAAAGCAGTAGGCCAAGGATAAAGTTCGGATTTAGAATGGAGGGTATTATCTATCGCTTGCTCGATAAATCCTTGGAAATTTGGTTTACGTGGGTGGAAGGGTCAAGAATTTACACTGAAACAATCGCTAAATGGGATGATAACTCTGTTCTCACAAACGAAGAAAAGAAGAAGGTTTTTACCGATGTTTTGGACTACGTAGCAAAAAAGCGCGAAAAACCAATTATCGTTATTAATTCAGACGATCCCTCTAAAGAATTATGGGAGCAATTGTGCTCAGAAAATCAATCTCTAATTAGAGATCTGGAATATACATCTAATGAAAAGCAGTACCAAAACCAACGGGAAATGTATCTTGATATCCTCAAGGCTGGAAAGGGATTAGTGATTCATGGAACTGAGATACGAAATGAAAAAGAACTTGATACAGTATTAGACAAGCTCAGAGAGAGCAATGCTTCATAATAAAGATTGAACTTGAAGAACTATTTCAAGATTTCTTACGTTTCAACTCCCTGGCCTGCACCGAAAAACCAACAATAACCAGCGCAACGAAAGCGATCACAGCCAAAACCTGCGGCAGGTCAATCGCATCGATGATCAAGGCCGAACCTGCCAGCGATGACAAAATGATCAGCGCCCAATCCAGGACTGCGTTGATCAAAATCACCCCAATGATGCCGCCAACGATGAATCCCAACCAGGGGAGCCAGCCACCCTCCAGGTTGAGAATTGGCAAGATCTGTAAGGCGATATAACCACCCGCCAGAAAACCAGCCAGGCTGATAGCAAAACCCTGCACGAAGACTGCCAGCAGCGCGGCTACGAATCCGACCACGAGGCCGATGGTGATGTTCAGCCAGTCAGGACCGTTGAAGGTGTTTGCGGCCAGCGACATGCCCGCTACGAATCCTACCATGGCGACGAACAGCCAGAAGACTTTGCGCCCGAAGAACAAAAGCGCTGCGCCGACGATGATGTTTAGAATTGCCATATCTCACACAAACGGGAACCACATCCCGATGGCGGCCAGAGTACAGAAGATGATCGTGACAACCGCAACCCCCACGATGACATCGCGCGGTTCGCGCAAGTCTTCAACATACAGATTGGGAGCGATCCCCTGCACTTCCCAGTGCGGCCCGGCAAACCAGGCGAAGATCAATCCGCCCAGCAGGCCACCGATGTGCCCCCAGTTATCGATGCCCGGCTGCAAGCCCAGGAACAGGTTGATCGCCACCACAAAAATTACGTTGTTGAGCGCCCCTCTTGCCCGTGCGCCGAACAGTTTTCGGTTTTGGATTAAGAAAATACCTTCCGCACCAACCAGTCCAAAGATAGCACCGGATGCGCCGATGGAATAGGCGGGGGAAAACAAGAAAGAAAATACAGCCCCGGCAAAACCGCCCAGGATGTAGAGCAGCAAGAAGCGTCCATGCCCGTAGCGGCGTTCTAATCCAATGCCGAAAATGTACAACGCGTACATATTGAAGCCGATGTGCAGGATCGATCCATGCAACAGCATGGGCGTGAAAAAACGCCATAACTGCCCGGCGCGAATGGCTTCATTGGCCTTGGCGCCCAGCCCAACTGGGAGATCGTATCCCAGGGTATATTGTGTCAGCATCTGCAGTAGGTACACAACCACCGTGATGCCCATTATCGTATAGGCCACGCGTGGGACAGAAGCAGGCATAGAAATGGTAACGGGTTGCGGCGGCGGCGGTTGGTGTTCATCCTGATGGGGTTGTTGAATGGTCACAGGCTTACCTCGCGATGATCGACGCGGTGATGTTCGGCGTCAATGATCGCGCCGATGGTGTCCACCGTTTCGTCCAGTTTATTTTCGTGGTTGATGACAACATAGTCGAAGGCCTCCACGCGTTTAAGTTCCTTGCGGGCGGTAGCGATGCGCAGGGCCAGTTCTTCATCCGTTTCGGTCTTGCGCGCTTTCAGGCGGCCAACCAACTCCTCTTCGCTCTCGGTCGTGATGAAGATCAGGAGCGCTTCGGGCGCCAGCTTGCGGACAGTTTCCGCACCCTGCACATCCAGCCGCATGACCACATCCTTTCCGGTGTCCAGCGCCTCGCGCACCTGCCGTTTGGGGATGCCTTTGTAGTCGCTGTACACAACGGCATACTCGATCAGTTCGTCCTGCTCGATCATGCGCGCAAACTCTTCCTTTGAGACGAAGAAATAATCCACACCGTGCACTTCGTCATCGCGCTTGGGACGCGTGTTGGCCGTAACCACGAAATGGAAGGGCATGCCGCGTTCTTTCATACTCTGCACGACAGAATCTTTGCCCACGCCAGAAGGCCCGGAAATGACAATCAGCAATGGCTGGGGGTTCAGGAGGCTGAATTCAGGATCGGGGTTCATGGGATTATTAAACCACAGACACCTGCACTTGCGCCAGGTGCAAGTGTAAACACAGATGAACACAATTTGGATTAAAATAAAGATATGCCAACCTATGACTTTATCTGTCTCGATTGTCAAAAACGCTTTGACCTGTTCATGACCTACAGCGAATACGGGACGAAGCCCGCGGCCTGCTCCCATTGTGGCAGCGAAAACACGCGCCGACGCATGACCCGTGTCCGCATTAGCAAATCTCCAGAAAGCCGCCTGGAAAACCTGGGCGATTTCTCTGACCCCTCCACGTTGGAAGGGCTGGAAGATGACCCGCAGGCGCTGGGACGTTTGATGCGCAAAATGGGGAGTGAACTGGGCGAGGAATTACCCGCTGAGTTCGATGAAGTTGTAGACCGGTTGGAGAAGGGTCAATCACCCGAGGAGATCGAATCCGCACTGCCGGATTTGGGCGCGGATGATGGCGGTGGTAGCGGGTTAGGTGGTTTGTAAATCCGAAGGAGCGGACGCAAGTCCGCTCCTTTTTTGTGTTGCGTAGGGGCGGGGTGACCCCGCCCCTACATTTCATTATTTTTCGTTCTTACTCAACATCTCCTTCAACGTCAATCCCAGGCGGGTGATGCCTTCCTGGATGACTTCCGGTTTGGAGTACGAGAAGTTCAGGCGCATGGTGTTCTCGCCGCCGCCGGTTGCGTGGAAGGCGAAGCCAGGTACAAAAGCGACTTTCTTTTCGATGGCAACCTTGAGCACTTCGGCCGCATCCATGCCTTCTGGAAGGATGCCCCACAGGAACATACCTCCTTCAGGGTGCGTCCAGCGTGTCTCGGAAGGGAAGGTTTCGGCCATAGTATCCAGCATCACATCACGACGCTCTTTGTATGTGGCGCGGATGACTTTCACGTGCTCGTCAAGGAACCCATGCTTGGCAACTTCGTAGGCGACGATCTGGTTGAATGTAGATGTGTGCAGATCAGCGCCTTGCTTGGCCAAAACCAGCTTGCGGATCACTTGTGGCGGCGCAATAACCCAGGCCAGCCGCAAACCTGGCGCGAGCAGCTTCGAGAATGTGCTCAAGTAAATTACGTTTCCGGTGTAGGTTCCGCCGTTGGGGCCGCGCATCTGGCTGTCGAGCTGCACAACCGAGGATATGTGTTCGCCCTCGTAGCGTAGTTGACCGTAGGGGTCATCTTCCACAATGGGAACACCATATTTGTCAGCCAGCTCTACCAGCTTTTGACGCCGTTCCAGGCTGAGGGTCGAGCCGGATGGGTTCTGGAAGTTGGGTAGCACGTAGATGAATTTGGGTCCCACACGCAGGGCTTCCTCCAGTTTATCCACGATCATGCCGTGTTCGTCCGATGGGACAGCAATATATTGGGCGCCGTAGGCATTCCAGGCTTGAAGCGCGCCCAGGTAGCTGGGCGATTCCACTACAATGTAATCGCCACGGTTGATAAACAGCCGCCCGATGAAGTCCAGCGCTTGCTGTGAGCCGGAAGTGATCATGATGTTATCGGGTGAGACTTCAACCGAAAAACGGGCGTTGTGACGGGCGATCATCTCTCTCAACGGGAGGTAGCCTTCAGTGGTGCTGTATTGCAATGCCTGCGCGCCCTGTTCATTCAGGACGATGTTGCAGGCTTCTTGAAATTCTTTGACCGGAAAAACTTCCGGTGCTGGCAGCCCGCCGCCAAACGAAATGATGTCGGGCTGCTGGGTGAGCTTGAGCAGTTCGCGGATGACGGAACTGCCCATGCTGGATGTTCTGTGGGCATAACGATATTCCCAGGGTGTTTGCATACTTTCTCCTTGGAGTGAGGTTGTGGAACTAAAAAGGCCTGACAGGTATGTGTGTACCCGTCAGGCCTGTAGTGTCAAGGCACGAGAAGGATGATAAGGGATAGACCTAACATCATACTCATGGCTACTTTATATTACCTGTTTTTGCGTTTCTGTGCAACTGACAGATGTACAAAATTCCGCTACGGAGGTCACAACCTTTACGCATCATACTTGTGGATGCCTGCTTCCGTTACCCCCACCTAACCTTCGCGAAGCATACCCGACAGGGTGCCCCCACAAGCGGGGGAGGAACAATTCTCCCCCCGTTTTACGGGGGGAGTTAGATGGGGTCACTCCCCATACACAAACAGATCGCCGATCGATTCGCGATGGAAGTTGTGCTCAATGGCCTGCGCAAAGGCGGGCGCAACGGACAGCACCTTCAGCTTGGGATGCCGCTCTTCGGACGGGGTGTGGACCGTGTCGGTCGCGACGATTTCGCTGATTTCAGGGAGGGCAGCCAATCGGTCCAGCCCACCGCGCGTGAAGACTCCATGCGTACACATAACCAAGATGTCTTCCACGCCCTGTTCGATCAACAATCGGCTGAGTTCCAGAATCGAGCCACCGGTGGCAATCTCATCATCGTAGATCAGCGCCTTTTTATGCCCGCGCACCTGGTTTCCCACCAGCCCGCTGATGCGCACTTCCGTGTCGGAGATGCGTTCCTTGTTCCCGGCAGCGACGGGCAGGCCCAGGCTTTGGGCGAAGCGTGCCGCAGACTTTGCCTGTCCCATATCGGGTGAGACGATGATGGTGTCGCTCATGTCGCGATCTTTCAGATATTCGTGGAAAACGCGACGGCTGCTGATCGGGTCGGTCGGCATGTCAAAGAAGCCGTGTACCTGTGGGGAGTGCAGCATCATGGTCATCACGTGGGTGGCCCCGGCGGTCTTGAGCAGGTCGGCCACCAGCCGGGCGGTGATGGAGATGCGCGGGGCATCCTTTTTGTCGGAGCGGGCGAAGGAGTAGTAGGGGATGATGGCGTGCGCTTCGGCAGCCGCGGCGCTGTGGGCGATGTCGAGCATCATCAGCAATTCGACCAAGTGGTCGTTGACCGGCTGCGAGAGCGACTGCACGATGTAGACCTTGCGATAGCGCACGGAGGCGCCCAACTGCACGAACAGATTGTCGTTGCTGAAACGTGATACGCGCGTCTCTTCAAGCGGGACGCCCAGGCGTTTAGCGATGTCTCCCGCCAGTTGCGGATTGGAGCTACCGCTGAAAAAGCGTACTTCGGATGGATCAATGGAGGGTTTTGTCATAAGTGATTTCCTATTCTTTCACCGCGAAACCCGCATAGACCGCAAAGAAATAAACTTTGCGTACTTAGCGGTTCATAATTCATTCCACTGAAAATCTCTGCCCGCTCACAAACACCTCAACAGCATCCCCCCGATACACCGTTACGGCACCGCCGCCCAGCACCTGCCAGGCCGCGCCGCCGGTCAGCATGCCAGTGTACTCATCGATCCCAAGCAGGGTTACGCCAGGCAGCAGTGCCCCCACCTTCCCGGCCCAGCCCTTTCCAAAGGTGTTGTGATGCGGTAGCACACATGCATTGGGCACCAGATTCAAGCCCTTTTCTACTTTGCTCCGGTCAGGATCAAAATAATACTCACACATCACCATCGCCCCCGCACTCGACCCGGCGATGACCGCGCCACCTTGCCAGGCCTCCAGCACGGCTTCCCAGGCTTTGCTCCCAATCAAGGTCTGGCCGAGATAATGTGTGAAGCCGCCCAGCATGTAGATCAGTTTTGCCGCGCGCAGCGTCTCCACGATCTCGGGGTCATCTGCGCTCTCCTCGTTGATCAACAGCACCGGCTCCACGTCTGTGGCCCCCAGGCTCATGAACCAGCGGATGCCGTTGTTCCCGGCCCGCAAGTGGTTTTTATCGGGTGCAGCCGCGGTCGGGATGATGCGCATGGGCACATCCGGTCCGCCTGCCAGTTCGATGGCGCGGGTGTCTGGTTCGCGCATCGCGCCGCCAAACTCCGCGCCGCCTTCAAGCAATATAGTGCCCATACGATGCCTCGATCTCTATTTCAACGATTCTGTCCAGGCGGAAGCTGCGCTCGGCCTTTCGCAAGTGGCAGTGCGCCTGCAAGTAGATGTAATCGGACAGGCCGGTCACTTGGATGGGCGTGACCCAGCGTTCGCTGTCCTTCCCGTAGCGGTCCCTGTAGGTGATGCGCAAACGTTTCCCGCTCTGGATGGCTTCGCTCAACGCAACAGGCAGATAGATACCTTCTTCCGGCCATGCCGGGGAATTGTAGATACCGATAAAATCATCCAGTTTTCCACCCGGTGGTTGGATGGCCCCCATCATTTCAAAGAAGACCCCCCGGCAGATCAGCGCATCACCCAGGGCGTGGCGTGTGCTGTCCATTGAAACGTGAAAGGCTTCTGCCAGCGCACCCAATGAGTTCGAAGGCAGGTCAAAATACTCGCGTGCAATATACAGGGTGTCGATCAGGTTGGGGATTTGCAACTCCCGTTCCATGCGCTGGAATTCACTGTCCAGGAATTGCAGGTCAAAGCGCGCATTATGACAGACCACGACTGAATCGTGCAGGTGGGCGGACAACTCTTCGGCGGCATCTTCGAACGGGGGCGCGGTAGCAAGCTCGGCGTCCGTCAGACCGTTGAGGCTGGCTGCTGCGGGCGAGAGTTCCCGTTCCGGATTTACCAATGTCCGGTACGTATCCCGTATCCGTTTCCCCTCGGTCAGCACAATTCCAATCTCACAGATGCGGTCACCGAACCAGGGTGAAAGGCCGGTGGTTTCGAAATCCAGAAAGGCAAAGCGACAGTTGGTGAGATCAAACATGGCCCGATTCTACCTTCTTCCACCAGATACCGGTGCACTCGGGCAGGATGGCCCAATTTTTCTCGCGAACTTTCTGACCCATCTCCTCACCGAAGAAAAACGTGGACAACTCAACCGCTTCCTCAAGCGACTCAAAGCGATAGTCGGTGCGCATCCACCCGCGCTCGAAGCCTGCCTCCGTTAACCAGTCAAAATACCCGCTCAAATGCTCCGGCGGATTCGGTTTCTCGTGCCCGGTGCCCAGCGTCTCGATGATGATGACCATGCCGTTGGGCCGTAGGATACGTTCGATCTCGCGCAGGCCATCATCCAAAGCGGATTGCCAATCCGCGCCACCCCAAACCGCCAGATAACAAAAAGCCCAACCTGAGATGACCAGGTCTGCGCTGGCATCCTCGACCGGGATTTGGCGATGGTCGGCTACATCAGTGCTCCAGTTGGTGACCCCCATCTCGCGCAGGGATTCTGCCGCGGTTTCGAGCATGTGCGCGGAAGCATCGAAGGCTTGGATGGATTTTACATACGGTGCCAGCAGGCGTGTCAGGCGTCCCGTCCCTGCGCCGAGTTCAACGACATCGATCCCATCAAGTGGGCAATAGCTCTCAATCGCAGACAGGATGTTGCCCTGATAATCCTCGCGCTGGATCAGGCGTTCGTACTCGTCAGCGAGTGATTCGTAGACTTCTTTTTCGGTTGGCATGGGAGAACTTTACCAGAGATGCCCAGTGGGCACAAGTAAACGGAGATGAAAAGGATATTGTTTATGTCAATGCCCCGCCGAAGTATGGTGGGGTTGCGAGGAGGCCCAGAGCGGGGCCGTTGGTCGAGTACCGTGTAGTGGTGTATCGAGACCAGGCGAAGTCGAAGGGTCGACGTGGCAATCTCCTGTTATCTAGAATGCTCAGGTTGCTTAAGATCGCCACGCTCCCCTTTCAGGGTCGCTCGCGATGACACTCGGTTGCAGGATAAATTTAGTGCCCTATTCACCCCAATAACATGAAGATAATCAATAGACAATCTACCCAAAAATTGGGATAATGAAAATACTGTTTCCCCGTTGGTTGAGTACCGCAAAGCGGAGTATCGCCCGTCCTGTGCCCGAACGGGCCAGGGAAACCA
>WOR8_10007313_pt1 | contig 10524 bp, 8 predicted proteins | sample DeeMarSeWOR38_10_FD_19890 | JGI IMG/M metagenome (IMG submission 19890)
AACCAGTGAGAGTGGAAAAGAAAGTAGGACGCAATGATCCCTGCCCCTGCGGGAGTGGTAAAAAATATAAACACTGTCACGGAAGGATCAGTACCGGACCACCCCAACAACCACAGAAAGAAGTTTAAGCCGGCTCTTTAAGTTTGAGGTCCTCAAGGGCAGTACTGATCTTTGTAGTGGTTTGTCGTGAAACACCGGTCAGTGGAAGACGCAGGTAATTCTGACATAGCCCGAGACTGCACATAACTGACTTGATACCGGCAGGATTACCCTCAACAAAAATAAGCTCAATCATTTCAAGGTATTTGTAGTGAATCTCACTTGCACTGTTCATTTTAAACTTCAAGGCAAGACTGACCATTTCTTTCCATTCTGCAGGAAATGCATTGCCCAGTACTGATATTACTCCTGAGCCACCAAGAGCAATAAGAGGAAGGGTCAATAGATCATCACCTGATATAACGAGGAAATCTTCGGGTTTCCCGTTTATTATTTTCATCACCTGTGGCAGATTACCCGAAGCCTCCTTAATTCCGATGATATTGTCATATGTCCATGCAAGCTCCAGGCATGTTTCAGCTTCTATGTTGCTTCCTGTCCTTCCAGGAACATTATAAAGTATTATCGGTACAGGAGAAGCTGTCGAGATCTCTTTAAAATGTATCATCATTCCTCTCTGTCCGGGTTTATTGTAATAAGGTGCGACAGAAAGAATTCCATCTATACCATCAAAATCGGTTCTCTTGATGGTGTCTGTAACATTTTGTGTATTGTTACCTCCTATACCCAGAACAATAGGAATCCTGCCATCGATGATTTCTTTGACATATGATGTGACAGCTTCCCTTTCCTCCTGATTCAGGGTCACAGCTTCACTAGTTGTACCCATAACAACAAGATAGTCACAACCTCCGTCTACAATATGGTTGGTAATGTTTTCTAGTGCTTTAAAATCCACGCTCCTGTCAGATTTGAAAGGAGTAATCATGGCAACACCAAGGCCTTCAAATTTTTTCATAGCGAGATTCAGTATTTAATTTATTAAGCGCCGGTATTTATCATTTCCAGATAATATATAACCTGTTGAAGGTAATAGGCCGGATCGTATTTTGATGTCATTTTAATTGTCATGTCCAGCTTATCACTGTATGTTGAACTCTCGGATCCAACTTTGAACTGTGCCCGGGATAAAACAGTGACATACTTTACCGGGAAATAATTATTATTGTTAATATCAATAAGTATTTCGTATGGTGTATTTATAAACTCCTCAATATCATCTGATTGGGGAAAAAATAGAAAATTAAGGTCTGACTGCTTTATGCATGTCAGGTATCTTATCAATGTATATTCATCGGGCAGGACATTCTTTGGATAATAGCAGACAACATCCACCTGGATCTTTCTCTTCTGCATCTCCTGGTAAAAGTCTGTTATAGCTTTGAACTCTGGGATATTACTTCCGTCCCATACTATTGCTATCTTATGGGCATTTCTGAGGTTGTTGAATTTCTTATGCCGTTTTATTCTCTTAAGCCGTTGCTCGAGTATAAACCCGCCGAAAAATAACCTTATCCTGTTTAGGAGTTCCATTCTGCAAACCTAATCGATTTTTAGGGAAATTTATTCCGATATCTATATTTTCTTTAACAATTTGAGGAAATCATTTTCATTAATTATGCTGATACCAAGTTTTTCAGCTTTTTCTCTCTTTGATGGGCCCATATTTTTACCAGCAAGAATAAAACTGGTATTTGAGCTGACCGAAGATACATTCTTTCCTCCATTTTCTTCGATCATATTCTTATATTCCTCCCGGCTGTAATTATCAAATTCACCTGATATAACTATACTTTTACCTTCCAATATTTCTGACTCAGTCTTCTTTGGTTCCCCGGATTCCATCTTAACACCATATTTCTTTAGACGCTCCAGGACCTCCCGGTTGTTGGGAGACTTGAAATAATTGATAATACTTCCGGCTATTTTTTCTCCTACTTCAGATATTTTTATCAGGTCATCATACTTTGCTTCCGATAGGTTGTCAACAGAACCAAAATGGTCTGCCAACAATTTCGCAACGGTTTCCCCTACAAACCTAATCCCCAGGGCATAAAGCACTTTATGGAAAGGAGCTGACTTTGATTTTTCTATGCCTTTTAAGATGTTATCAGCCGATTTTTCACCCATTCGTTCAAGTTCAGCTATCGATTCCCTTCTGAGGGTATATAGATCAGCAATATTATTTAACAAGCCAGACCTGTATAGCAGGTCTGTTGTTTCTTCTCCCAATCCGTCAATATCCATTGCTTTCCTGCTGATATAGTGTTCGATCCTTCCTTTTATTTGTGGGGAACATTCATAAATATTGGGGCAGTAATAATTTGCTTCTCCGGGCACTTTTATAAGTAGGCTTCCACATTCTGGACAGTGGCTGATAAACTCAACAGTCTTTGCATTGTCCTTGCGTTCATTAACATCAACTCCAACTATCTTGGGAATGATCTCGCCACCTTTTTCAACGTAAACAATATCGTTTATATGAAGATTTAACAATTTTACCTGGGCTTCATTATGCAGGCTGGCTCTTTTTACCACCGTGCCTGCCAGCAATACAGGCTCAAGATTGGCAACCGGTGTAACAGTCCCGGTCCGGCCAACCTGAAACGCTACAGAAAGCAATTTTGTCCTTATCTGCTCGGCTTTATATTTATAAGCTATAGCCCATCTTGGTGATTTGGCCGTTGTGCCAAGCTTTTTCTGATCCTCAATGGAGTTCACTTTTATGACTACACCATCGATATCAAATGGCAGGTTTTTCCTTTTGTCATCCCATTTTTTTATATAGTCCATAACTTCAGACATACCTTTGCAGAGACTTATTTCATCCGGTATCCTGAATCCCCATTTCCTGGCTTTCTGCAGGTTGTCAAAATGGTTGTCATGTGGTAGATGTTCCCCCAGGACATAGTATAGATAACAGTCGAGCGGTCTGCTTGCCACGACAGACGGATCCTGCATTTTTATTGTTCCGGCTGCTGTGTTCCTGGGGTTGGCAAAAGGCTGATCTCCATTCCTCACAAGTTCTTCATTAAGCTTTCTGAAACCATCTGTTGGCATAAAAATCTCACCCCTGATGGTAAATTCAGAAGGATGGTTATCGTTACGAAGCTTCAGTGGTATGCTCCTGATGGTTCGGACATTGTTGGTTACATCGTCTCCCATCTCTCCATCACCACGCGTTACAGCAGTCTCAAGAATCCCGTCTTTATAGTTCAGACTGATTGAAGCCCCATCATATTTTAGCTCACAAACATATTCAACCTCCCTGCCCAACAAAACCGTCACACGTTTATTAAAATCATATACCTCCTCTTCACTGTATGTATTACTGAGTGAAAGCATGGGGTATTTGTGTTTTACCTGCCTGAACTCACGTGTGATATCGCTTCCCACTCTTCTTGACGGTGAATCAGCGGTCATGTATTCAGGGTACTTATCTTCAAGGTCAAGTAATTCTTTAAGCAGAAGATCATATTGGAAATCTGATATCCGGGGCTTATTGAGAACGTAGTAATTATAGTTATGATCGTCGATTTCTTTTTTTAATTGTTCAATACGATCATGCGCTTCCTGACTTTTCATTCCTTTTTTAAATCTGGTTTATCTTAATCCCATATCCCGTTAATTGGAGAATTGCAGAATTTACACCTGCCGTTTTCAATATTTTTGGATGTTATGGTATATCCTTTTCTTTCAACAACCTTTTTTCCACAATCAGGACAAAGGGTATCTGATGCCTGTGTACCAGGTACATTTCCTATATATACATGGTTAATACCTTCTTCTCTTGCAATATCATAAGCCTGGTTAAGAGTGCTTACAGAAGTTGGAGGTAATTGTTCCAGCTTATACATTGGATGGAATCTGCTGAAATGAAGTGGAGTATTGTTAAAACCGTTTGCATACAGCCATCTGCACATTTCTCTTATCTCGTCCATTTTGTCTGTATATTCCGTGACAACTAAATTGGTTATCTCGAGCCATACTTTTTGCTCTTTCATTGTCTTGAGTGTTTCCAGTACAGGCTCAAGCTTCGCTCCCGTAAGTTTAAGGTATGTTTTATCATTGAAGGATTTAAGATCTATGTTGGCAGCATCAATAACACTGCTTAATTGCAGGAGTGGCTCCCTGTTGATATAGCCGTTAGAAACAAGAATGTTTCTGATTCCTGATTGTTTTGCCAGGGTGGCTGTATCAAACACATATTCATAGAACGTTATCGGTTCGGAATAGGTGTAAGATATTGACTTGCAGTTATATTTGAGGGTGTTGCTTAGTACTTGATCGGGCATCAGGTCAGTATTGCGGGTTTTGTCTGGACTCGTCTGCGAGATGGTCCAGTTCTGGCAATTCAGACATGCCAGGTTGCATCCTGCTGTGGCAATGGAAAAAGTAATAGTTGCGGGCATAAAATGGTAAAGCGGCTTTTTCTCAACCGGGTCGAGGTTAACAGCACATGGATTACCATAAGCCATGGTATATAACTTACCATCTTTTACGATCCGGTTTCTGCAATCACTTAATTCGCCTTCTTTAAGGACACATTCATTGGGACATATCCTGCACATTATCCCTTTTGCCGACTCTTCCTGGTAAAGGGCAGTCTTGTAATTCTTCTTATTAACCTGTGCTACAAAATTTCCATATAAAAGATTCGGACAGATACTCATCCCCCCTGCAGCCAATACGCAATTTCGTACAAATTCACGTTTCTTCATAAGTCCGTTTGTGTTTCTTATTGAATCAGTTTCCTGATTCCAAATACTACCTGGTTGGTAATATAAGAGGCAAAATTAATAAAAGCAAGAATATAGAAAGTCATTTTTATGCCATACATTGGGACAAGTATTCCAGATATTACCATAAACCCAAGAGCAGCCCCACATAGATCCGCAAAATATATGCCTGAAATGATCCTGGAGCCAGGGCTGTTTTCTGTTTTCCTGCGATAATAATAGCCTGTAATCACCGCAGGAATTAATACAAGAAGAAGTGATATTATTACCGGGATACTGACATTTCTTATTGACAGAATCGACTGGGAAAATAGTGCAAAAAGCGCAGCCAGTAAACCAAGCAGGATAGATATCATTTCAACAAGTCTTATGCTGATATTCAGTTTGGAAGAACTGCCGATTGCTAATCCACCCATAACCACTGCGATCAGTAATCCTGCCAGCTGGTAGAAATTACCTGCCGTTGATTGTATAAGGATAAGTGCCATTATCTCAGTACCTGCAAGGTTCAGGGAGGTACTGTACATTGTCCTGGCGCTGTTGCTGCCTGTAATGAACGGGACCAGCAATAACAGGCAGATGATTATAATAGCAATCAACCTGCTACTGCCTGTTTTTTCCAGCTGGTGTTTCTGGTTGTAAAAAACCGCAACCGGTTTATCCAGGAGGTTTTTTTGCAGACTACTGTCAATGACTGTCAAAACCTGATCAGAATTAAATCTAATAATCTCATTATTAAGATAATAACCATTAACATAAGTATTTTCTACACCCCATTCGCTGATAAGCTCAGGAATAGCTGTGCTCAACTTTTCATCTGAGCATATAAGGTATAATGATTCACCTTTTATAGGCAATATATATGAGAATACATCATCCAGACTGTTGTATATAGTTGATAGGATACCAGATTCCTGTTCACTTATATAACTACTCGAAGTCCCTGCTTTCATCATAAATACACCATCAATGTTTAGTATCTCTTTTAATTCAAGAAAATATTCCTGTGTATAAAAGCGGTTTGTAACAATATTCTCCGGTTCCGAAAGGAGTGAAATTATCACATCAAACTTGCTTGTGGTCCTGCGGATATAGTTGAATGCATCATCGTTTATGATCAATACTTCTGCTCCTTTGTACTCCAGAGTTGTATCTCTTGTACAGGCTATTAGTTCAGGATCTCGTTCAATGTATGTTATGGATCTTACCGAACCGTATTTTAGCACTTCCTGAATATGTTTATCTATACCTCCGGAAATTATAAGTATATTTTCAGGTTCTGCATTTTGTACCATTGCATAATGGATATCTTCTTCTCTTTGTCTTGCATCCTGTTCATAATCAATCAACCGATGGTTGTAAAAAATACTTTCTTCACCTTTGTACTCACTAATGGCAATATTACCATATTTTGAGTCAATGCTATTAATTACTTTTACACTGCTGAGAAGTATATTCCTTACAAATGTATCGGGTTTAAAAATAATTACTGCGACCACGCACAAGGAAGCTATTATGACCAGAAGCCTGCTTAGCCTGAATCTTCCGGTCAGGAGAAAAATAATGTAATAGACAAGGATGGCAGCAATCAATATCTGGAAGTTACCAAGAATATTACCGGTAGCAAGGTGATAATTATACCGGCAATCATGCTACCGGTTGTTTCGACAGCAAATGAATTACCGGGGGGCAATTTGAATTCACGGTTTGCATGATATGATAGCCTGACAAAAAGGTAACCTGATAAGAAACAAAAAGGTATTAATGAGATCCCTGTTATTATCAGGGTATAAATTATTCCTGGCGTAACACCTTCCTCGATTAATATTCTGGAGAGTAGTATATATATTATTAAGGAAATAATGCTGGTAAGAGGTAGTATAGCGGTTAAGTTTATCAAATTTATGTTCCTGCCATTCCCGGCCAGCTTCGCTCCAAGGGCTGAAACGATTATCCAGCATGCAAAGACAGCCCCCGCTGCTATTTCATATCCGCCTGACAGGTTTAATATCTCCCTAAGGAATATAACCTGTACTGTTCCTGTTATGAAACCCAGCAATATGAGCATTATCCTGAAACTGTTCGCTGTCAAAATACTGCCCTGAGGGGTATCATAGACCTTATCGTTTTTCTTACTGCCTGTGAGCAGGTTTTTGTAATATCCTAAATGCCAGGTAAGGTGTATTATTGCAGTAAATGACAGTGCAATTCCAAAATCGACATGCCAGTTTAATATCTTTTCTACTCCCTTGATATTCCATTTATAATTTGAATGAAGTGCTAAAAATATACCCGCAGAGGCTGCAATGAAAAATGTAAGAAGCAGAATTGTATTCCAGAAAGACCGGTGAGTTTTTGTTGTAATAACCCCTAATTTGCTTCCTGCAAGGGTCAGAAAGTATAAAATAACTGAAATGATACCTATAATTACTACATGATACATAACATTTATTCCTCCTCGAAAACAAATGCTTCGTATACGTATATTTCAGCGTCTTGCCATCCTGTCCATCCCAGCCCTGCCTTATCACGGGAAATATGACCCAGGAAGTCAGTTATTGTCCAGTCTCTGTTATGTGCAACCTGAGGCAGAAATGTACCGGACCGTATTCCTTTCTTTATATAAACGCCGTGCTTGCCCAGCATTATTTTGTTGATATCATCTATTTTTCTCAGTGGGCTTAAAACTGATATTTCAATCTTGGTCTTTTCCAGTTCATCCTTGCTCAGGGGGTTGAACCTTGCATCGTTAAATGCTGCCTCAAGGGCCATCAATCTGACTGTTTCATAAAGTGGTTCAGAAGGCATGAACCTGCCAATACATCCTCTAAGTTCTCCATCAATGGTAAGAGTAACAAATGCTCCCAGTGTCTCTTTCAACGCTGGAGAAAGGTTCGATTCATTTATTGAAGGTTGGTTATCCCTGACCAGGTATGAACTGATAGCTTCTCTGGCAATATCAAGTAGCTTGCCTTGATCTTCATGACTTATGCTGAAATCGGCTACACTGTTGGTTGTATAGTCATTATCTATAAGAGCAACCGAGTGATAGCCAACCACACTGGATTTATCACCATAAATGCTGTGTCCTGAGTTCTGATAGAGAATATGTTTGAACTCAAGCCCGGGTTCGGTTTTTGCCAGGTGCAGGAGGACAAGGCCAGAAGTCCATCCACACATGCTTGTCGCAAGACCCTCGACATGCATTTCAGAATTTTTCCTTAGTGTGTTGAGGAAGATTTCAGGATCACCCGAAAGCAGCCCTTGTACAGTTGCTTTATCAACTTCAATAGCATCTTCAAATGAGGGATAATGACTGAAATCGCTGCTTATTACGAACAGGTTATTGCCGTTGAAATATGGCTTCAGCCCGTTAGCTATATCTTCACAAACCTTACTGTTTTGAGTACCCAGAACAATTGGGACAATTGTGATATCATTGCCAAGATGATGCTGGAGAAAAGGTAACTGAACTTCAAGGCTGTGTTCACTGCTGTGAGCGGCATTGAAGTAACTGAACACCTTTGAGTTTCTGGTGAGTTGCTTCGCTAGTTCTGTATTGACCCTGACAGTGCCCAGTGGTGTTTTATAATCACCATCTGTATATACAGATGCACCCGGAAATGAAACCCTGTGGCTCGACCCAATAATGAAAATATTGTCGTATTTTGTATTTGATGGTATATATCCAACTGCCGAAGCAGCCACAGTTCCTGAATAAATGTATCCTGCATGAGGTGAAATAATAGCTCTGACCCTCCCAGCAGGTTCTAAAGTCACTGATCTCATGCTTGAAACATTCTCGAAAAGTTGATCAAGTTGTCTGATCAATTCTGTTTCCCTGGCAGGATAAAATGATCCTGCCACTACTGGTTCCCTGTCATGTCCTCTTTGCTGGCCTGAAATATTCATGGTCATAAATATCATTATCAGAAATCCATAAATGGTTTTCATGGGTTATGAAAATAATTACGGATAATAAAATTAAGCAAACGGATGCAGAAAAGAAAAAGTCTTTGATGTAATTATTAGAGCAGGATAAGCCTTTCTTTCAGTACAGCACCATAATCATCTGTCCCCAATACTTTAACCCCCAAGCTCACAGTGGAATCATGAATAACCTTCAATACCATTGCAATAGCGTCCTGTATATCTTCATCATCCATCTCATCATATTCTTCGATATGGAAATAAAGATTTATTGTGAGAAGTTTTTCACGATCATCTATTTTTGACAGGGTCTTTACCATTCGGGCCATCCATATTGATGAGGCAGTGTTGAAATAGGACAGATTAAAATGAAGGTAGGTCTTTTCAACAGGATCTTTTATATATTCCTTCATCCATTCCAGTATCGGTTCGTAGACCTTGGTAGCATTTTCAGGTGTTGATTTACCTTTAAGAATCAATACTCCATCATCCGGATTAAAATCAATCTCAGGTGTGTTTCTGGATTCCGGGATATAAAGTTTAGATATACTCATTATAAAGCTACAACTGCTAAATTGGTGGTTTGTTTCAAAAATATAACTTTTTTTCTACCTATATATTTTATTCGTCAAAAAAAATATGCATTCCGTCAAACAAGACGAGCATTTAACATAAAATTTAAGAAAATCAGGATTGGTCAGCTTAAAACCCTCTATATAAAATATATTATCTTTGCAGGCTGACAGGTACTATCAAGAAATGGAGAAGACAATAGAAAAGAATATTACCGATGCAATAAAAAGACTGTATGGTTCTGACGTCGATATAGCAGATCTTCAGATTCAGGAAACCCGAAAAGAATTTGAGGGAGATATTACTGTTGTTGTCTTCCCGTTGATCAGGTATTCAGGTAAAACACCGGAAGAGACGGCGAATGATATTGGCAATTATATTTTGGAAGTCAACCCAGGAGTCAATGCTTTTAGTGTGGTCAAGGGCTTCCTTAACCTGCAGATAAGCAATCGAGCATGGCTCGAAGAGTTTATTAAGATGCGTTCTGAAGAATCAGGATTTTCTTTCTCAGAAGCAGGTAAAATGCAGACCATACTAATTGAATACTCATCACCCAATACCAATAAACCTCTTCATCTGGGTCATATAAGAAACAATCTCCTCGGTTATTCACTTTCAAAGATCTTGCATGCATGTGGCCATCAGGTTTATAAAACAAATATAGTTAACGACAGGGGCATACACATATGTAAATCAATGTTGGCCTGGAAACTATATGGTAAAGGCAAAACACCCTCTGATACCGGAATGAAGGGAGATCATTTTGTCGGGAGATATTACGTTGAGTTTGAGAAAGCCTTTAAAGAAGAGTTGAGGGAACTTACTGCAAAGGGTATGACTGAGGAAGAGGCGGCTGAGGAATCAACCATGATGTCAGGTGCCAGGGAACTGCTAAGGAAATGGGAAGCAGGAGATGAAGAAACTATTGAACTCTGGAAGAAAATGAATAGCTGGGTATATGAAGGTTTTAACAGTACATATGAAGCTCTGGGCGTGGATTTCGATAAGATATATTACGAGTCTGAAACCTATAAGCTGGGCAGGGAGATAGTAAAAGAGGGATTGGAGAAAGGGATTTTTTACAGAAAGAAAGACGGATCAGTCTGGGTTAACCTTTCGGATGATCAACTTGATGAAAAAGTATTATTAAGAGCCGATGGTACAGCCGTATATATGACTCAGGACCTGGGTACGGCTGTTGAAAGATATAATGACTACAAAT
>WOR8_10008942_pt1 | contig 10524 bp, 11 predicted proteins | sample DeeMarSeWOR38_10_FD_19890 | JGI IMG/M metagenome (IMG submission 19890)
GTTTGTCAAACATTTATGGGTTCAACCAAATCTCATCGGCCCAAAGATCCTGCAAGTGATTTGGGGCCCATGTTTTCACAGGTAGTGGGAACAATTTTTCAGCAGATGATCGACTTTGAATATATTTGGAAGGACACGCTTGAATCCAGACCTAGTATCATTTACGGTTTTGGTCTCGGGGAAGAGGACAATCCGCAGGAAATTAAAGTTAGCCGAACCAAACTGCACGAATCATTCTTGACCGGATTCAAACAGTATGGTGAAATTTGGACGGAAGTATTGAGCATCCAGAATTGGCAGCAAGTAAAGGAACTAAAGAATCTAAGCTGTGAAGATTTTTATTATCATAGCGATCTCTGGGCTCGTATTCTTTTTGACTTTGCAATTGCCTACAGAAATGAAATCGTGGACAGGAATAAACTTATCGAGGCATTGATTCCATTTTACTTCTCCCGAACACTTTCTTTCGTGAATAAAACTTCACATATGAATACCCGGGCGGCCGAGCTCTATCTGGAAAATATTAATCGTGTTTTCGAACAGGAAAAATATTATTTAATCCAGCGCTGGGATCAAACAGCGAGGAAAAATGGTATCAGCACCGCTGCTCATTTTCTCCCATCATGATCTCTATAATCCTGAACGGAGAGAACAATTCAATTTGCAGGGATTTCCATGAAATATCTTGAAGAGTATCGTGATCCAAAACTGGCACAACAGATAGCAAATTCAATAAAAGGGATTACCACCAGACCGTGGACAATAATGGAAATTTGCGGAGGACAAACGCATGCCATTATTAAATATGGTATCGATGAATTGCTTCCGGATAAGATAACCCTGGTTCATGGCCCGGGATGTCCGGTTTGTGTGACGCCAATCGAAAAGATTGATATTGCCCTTCAAATTGCCGAAAAGCCCGATGTGATTTTTTGCTCATTTGGCGATATGCTGCGAGTCCCCGGTTCTGAGAAGGATCTATTTACTGTAAAAGCCAACGGTGCTGATGTTCGCATTGTCTATTCTCCACTGGACACGCTGAAGATTGCTAAAAACAATCCCAATAAGGATGTTATTTTCTTTGGGGTCGGATTTGAAACCACTGCTCCAACTACTGCCATGGCGGTTTATCAGGCAAGGCAGTTGGGGCTTAAGAATTTCTCCTTGCTAGTATCTCATGTGTTAGTCCCGCCGGCAATGGAGGCTTTATTATCTTCTCCCAACAATAAAGTTCAGGGGCTCCTAGCGGCAGGACATGTTTGTACGGTAATGGGCTATACTGAATATGTTCCTATTTCAGAAAAATATAATGTCCCGATTATCGTGACCGGATTTGAGCCCTTGGATATTCTGCAAGGTGTGTATAGCTGCATAAAGCAACTGGAAGAAGGAAGAGCCGAGGTTGAAAATCAATATGCCCGAGTAGTACGAAAAGAAGGCAACGTTCCGGCACAAGATCTAATTCGGAAAGTGTTCCGGGTTATTCATCAAAAATGGCGAGGTATTGGTGAAATTTCAACCAGCGGATTAGGACTGAGCGAAGACTATTCAGAATTTGATGCGGAAAAGAAATTTGCCATGGAACACTACACCGCCGAGGAACCTTCGGAATGTTTAAGCGGTTTGGTCTTACAGGGAGCTATTAAACCTCATGAATGCCCTGCTTTTGGCACAAAGTGTACACCTGAAAAACCACTGGGAGCGCCGATGGTTTCCGCAGAAGGTGCTTGTGCAGCTTACCACCGTTACCGTAAAGTTGAGCAGGAAGCGTGAAAATGATTTCGGATTTCGGTTTTGTAATTTCGAATTTGGCTTACAGACTTTCTCTATGATAATCCATTAAAGTATGAAAGATAAGAAAGAAACAAATCCTGACTTTGGTATTGCCTGCCCAATTCCCATTCAACAATATCCCCATATTATGGCGGCTCACGGTGGCGGCGGAAAACTGATGCACCAGCTCATTCAAAAAATGTTTGTTTCTACTTTCAAAAATCCCCAATTGGAAATGGAACATGACGGAGCGACTTTTCCGGTTTCAAACGGAAAGCTTGCTTTCTCAACGGACTCCTATGTAATAAGTCCACTATTTTTCCCGGGCGGGGACATCGGCTCCCTGGCAGTTCACGGTACAGTGAATGATCTGGCAATGTGCGGTGCAAGACCGCTATATTTGAGCGCAGGTTTCATTCTGGAAGAGGGCTTTCCAATGGAAACGCTGTGGAGAATTGTCCAATCCATGGGCAATGCTGCACAGAAAGCGAAGGTCAATATTGTAACCGGTGATACAAAAGTAGTGGAAAAAGGAAAAGGGGATGGTGTTTTTATTAATACTGCCGGCGTGGGCATCATTGAACATAACCGGCATATTGCTCCATCGGAAATAAGACGGGAAGACGAAATTATTCTAAGCGGCGACATCGGGCGTCACGGAATTGCGATCATGGCGGTGCGGGAAGGATTGGAATTTGAAAGCACAATAGAAAGCGACAATGCTCCGGTGGCGGACTTAGTTATGCAATTATTGGATGCCGATATCGAAATCCATTGTATGCGGGATTTGACGCGAGGCGGTTTGTCATCGGCGCTCATAGAAATTGCAGAAAAGGCGCGATCCGCTTTATGTTGCTAATGAAGGCAGGTTCATAGCCTTTGTCTCTCAAGAAAATTCTAAAAAAGCATTGCAAATCATGAGAGCTCATCCACTGGGTAAAGATGCTTCGATTATTGGGAACGTGACCGCTGAACAGAAACCTTTGGTCACCATGACCGGTAAAATCGGAGCGCGCCGGATTATTGATATGCTTAGCGGTGAGCAGTTGCCGAGAATTTGTTAATTTTATTGTTTTGTTCAAACAAAGAATAAGGTTCAATAATAATGATCAACGAGATTACTCCAGAAGAATTGAAAACAAAGCTGGAAGAGGGTGAAGATATTGAAGTGATTGATATTCGCGAGGAGGACGAGTACCGCGAATGGCATATTCAGCCCAGTAGCAATATTCCAATCTACAATGCTCTGAATTCCGGGCAAATTCAGCCGCTGTTGAAATCTGCCAACAGCCTGCCGAAAAACAAACCCATTGTACTCTATTGTCGGGTCGGGAATACTTCTCAATTTTCCTCCCAGATCCTGAATAAAATGGGCTTTAATTCATTCAGCTTAATTGGCGGCATACATGGATGGAGCGGGGTAGCAAGTGAGGCTAAGGTTTCTCTGGACTCTACGTCGGAGGCTACTTTCATCCAGATCCGCAGAAACGGCAAGGGATTTTTGTCCTATCTCGTCGGCAGCAACGGCGAAGCCGCCATTGTCGATCCTTCGGTGGATATTTCCGTCTATTTGAAAACTGCCCAACGAGAAAATCTCAAAATTACTAAAGTCATTGAAACGCATGTGCATGCCGATCATCTTTCCCGGGCAATGGAATTATGCCAGGCAACCGGAGCAGAATACTTGCTGCCGGAAAATAATCGGGCCAATTTCTCGTTTTCCCCAATCAACGATAGAGATGAAATTTCGGTTGGTGAACTGGTGATCAAGGTCATCCACACTCCCGGACATACCGGCGAAAGTGTTTGTTTACTGGTTGACGAGGAAATTCTCTTGACGGGCGACACGATTTTTGTAGATAGTCTTGGAAGACCCGATTTGGAGAAAGGAGATGAAGGGGCTGAAGGGGGCGCCAAGCTGCTTTATCAAAGTCTGCAAGACAAAATTCTGACCCTGGAGGAAAATATAAAAATCCTTCCGGCCCACCATGGAAAACCAATCAGTTTCGACAGCAAACCGATTGAGGCGCGGTTAAAAGAACTAACATCAAATCTGCCGCTGTTGAAAACGGAGCAGGAACAATTTGTCCAACGGATACTTTCGGGGTTGAGCCAGAAACCACCCAATTTTAGTATCATCCTTGGGATCAATGAAGGAAAGCAAACATTAGGATTTATTAATCCACTCGACCTAGAAGCAGGGCCGAATCGTTGTGCGGCGTCATAAGTATTCCTCATCCAAATTTATCTGGAAAACTCTCCTCTCGTTTCCATCTACAAAAAAGCAGACTAAATATTGTTTCAATAAATGGGCGTCGCCCTGAAAGCATCAAACATGGAGGCAATGTGCTGACCGGAAAAGAAAAAAAAGCATTGAGAGCAGCGGGAAATCTTCTCAAGCCGGAAGTGTGGATCGGTAAAGAAGGGGTTACATTGGGAACCATCACGAACGTTGAGAATACTTTCAACACCAAAGAATTGGTAAAAATCAAAATCCACGAAAGTTGTCCATTGGATAAAAAGGAAGTAGGAGAAATTATTTCCGTCAAAACAGGCGCGGAATTGGTGCAGACGATTGGGCGAACGCTGCTTTTTTACCGACCCTTTCCCGAGGAAGCTGAGTGAATAAAGTCAGGCCAGCAGATATTTCAATCTTAATTTTAATGTGCACTCTGTTTGGACTGACTTTTATCGCCACCAAATTTGCGCTCGAAGGATTGGGCATATTTCAGGTTGTGTTCGGGCGTTATGGTACTGCCTTTCTGGTTTTAATGATCGTATACAGAAGAAGGCTTCATAACTTTTCCATCGCTTCTCAGGACATCAAACATTTCCTGGCATTAACCATGGTGGAGCCGGTCGGTTATTTCATCATGGAAACCTTCGGGGTTCGGTACTCATCGCCAGCCAATGTCTCATTAATCATTGCCACCATACCGGTGTTTGCGGTCATATTCGCCTTTTTCATTTTAAAGGAGCGATTATCACTGGTAAACATTTTGGGAATTTTTGTCTCAATTTTCGGTGTTTACTTTATTGCCGCCCTTCAGCAGTCCTCCGATTTGGCGCCCCGCCCGGTGCTGGGTAATTTTCTTACCTTAGGAGCGGCTGTCGCAGCGGGACTTTACAATTCACTCGCACGCAGGTTAACACAAAAGTACTCACCGCTGACCTTAACCTATTACCAAACATTTATGGCGACTATCGTTTTTCTCCCTTTAGCAGTCATTGAATATTTTTTTCCTGTCCTGAGCTCTGTCGAAGGGTCAGGTGACATTCACATTAACGCCTTCATTGTCGGCAATGTTTTCTTTCTGGCAATCGGCGGATCGATCTTTGCCTATTTCCTATTGAATCGAGCCTTGTCTCGCCTGGGCGCAGCGCAGGTGGCGGTCTTTTCCAACTTCATTCCGGTGGTCACCATCATTTTTTCATATTTCCTTTTCAACGAATTGCTTCGTCCACTGCAATTTGTAGGCGCTGGTTGTGTTTTGGCGGGAATTTATTTAACGTATAAACAAAAAGTATCAGATTGAAGCAAGATTAAACGGTTATACACAGATTAACTTTCTATTTTGAAAATAACCAATTTTTGATTAAAATGTGTGATTCTGAAATGTAACGAACCTTAATTAGGTTTCGAACATGAAAACTTGGTTGAACGAAATAATTGATCCGGCCGTTGAATTTGGCAAAAACCTGCAAGTCTTTGTCACAGGCCGTACCATTACCTTCAGTGATTATCTTAAGATGGAATGCGGAGAAATATTTGGAGACGATAATAGATGGTATTCAGGTCAAAACTTAGAACATTCACCGACAGATCTGGATTTGCAAAACAACTATCTCCGCCACGAAGGAGATAAATTATTCCGCAAAAAGTATCGTTACCTGGTGGAGCGTCGCTGGCAGAAAAAAATAAGGGAGATTTTGTCGTTCTTGCGAGACTCCTTTGCCTCTGTTTTCAGGCAAAGAAATCATAAAAAATTTGCATCAAATTAGCAAGCGTTGGGAGCGGGAGTAATTTCAGACTTCTTTATTGTCCTCTAAGATATTCCTGATTTCATCCAATAAATTTTTGTTTACACAATTCATCGCGAATCCATGAATGATATCAAGCTGCTTGTCGGTGAGCAATCTTAAATTCTCAATGATCGAATTAATTTTCTCTTCGTTCATTTCAAAACTCCCTTTGGATAATTTAACATCCTTGTTAAAAGAACTAACCGATAGATAACCAAAATTCATGATTGCTTTGTGCAAGGAATCACAATGCAGCGACCAGAGTTTATTTTAACAAATAAAGTCATTGTTTTATTGAATTTTTCCCGAGAGCTAATTAACATATGACCAAAACCGTTCAGGAGAATTGAGTGGATTCAAAGAAGGATACTTTTACAATCTTAAACGCTGCCATCGATGGGGTAAAACCGTCGCTGCTAATTAAGAATCAAATTGGATTGAAAGATAATATCCTCCGAATTAAAGAAGAACAAACCGATCTTTCTCTATACGAGAATATTCATATCATTGGAGCCGGAAAGGCCTCGGCATTTATGGCGCAATCTCTGGAAGAAATTCTTGGGAATCGAGTTACTTCGGGAGCAGTTGTAGTAAAATATGATCACGGAGCGCCCTGCCAAAAAACCAAAATCCTGGAGGGTGGCCACCCCATCATAGACGAGAATAGCCTTGCCGGCACGGGGCAAATTCTCAACGTGGTTCAGCGAGCTGGCGAGAAAGATTTAGTTTTTTGCTTGATCTCCGGAGGGGGCTCTGCGCTCCTTGAGAAATTGCCCCAGGGAATTTCCCTCCCCGATTTACAAAATACTTTTAAGCAGTTACTGGAATGCGGAGCTGCCATTGAAGAGATCAACACCGTGCGGAAACATCTTTCTTTGGTGAAGGGCGGACAGTTGGCACGGGCTATTGCTCCGGCAACTTGCATCACTCTAATCATATCAGATGTCATCGGCGATCCGCTTGAATCGATAGCCTCCGGACCCACCGCAGCCGATCCCACAACCTTCCGGCACACCTGGCAAGTCGTTGAGAAATATGAATTAGCTGATCGATTACCCAGTCCAGTCAAGCACTATCTACAGGAAGGAATTGAGGGCAAAAATCCCGAAACACTGAAACCGGGCGATCCCATTTTTGACAAGACCCAGAATATTGTTTTGGGCAACAATTTCCTTTCGCTCAAAACTGCTGAACAAACTGCACGGGGATTAGGCTATAACACCCTGATCCTTACCAGCCAAATTCAGGGGGAAGCAAAGGAAATTGCCCGCGCGACTGCCGGGATGATATCGGAAATCATTGCTAGCGGACACCCGATTCCGCGTCCGGCGTGCTTGCTGATGGGTGGAGAGACAACAGTCACTATTCGGGGGACTGGTAAAGGGGGCCGAAATCAAGAGCTGGTTCTCTCCGCACTGCTTTCACTGAAGCACGTTTCCGAGCCATACATCCTGGTTAGCTGCGGCACCGACGGCACCGACGGACCCACCGATGCTGCCGGCGGGATGATTTCAGGAGAGACATGGGCAAAAACAAGGAAACTGAATTTGAATCCACAGGAATATTTGGGCAGAAACGACGCATACCATTTTTTAGATAAAGTGGGCGGACTCATTAAAACCGGTCCGACAGGAACAAATGTGATGGATATTATCTTTGCCCTGATCCCGTAGATGAATAAATGAAAAGCTCCTCATTTTCAAAAGACAATCTCAAAATAATAATTCCCGATATTACTCATCAACAAATCGCTCAATTAGAAAAATTTGCTACATCCTTGCGGGAATGGAATCAACGTTACAATCTCATTTCCCGGAAGGATGTGGATCATATCTGGGAAAATCACATTCTACCCTCACTAATTCCATCAACCTTAATTGAATTCCCGGAGGGTTGCTGGTTTCTGGACATCGGCAGCGGTGGAGGCTTTCCTGCGATTCCATTGAAAATCGCTCGCCCGGATCTGCAAATATTGTTGGTAGATTCTGTCCGCAAGAAAACTTTGTTCCTTCAAAAAATCATACTCGATCTTCGATTAGAAAACACGGCAGTGAAGAAAGAAAGGATCGAATGGCTCAACGATCCACTTTTTATGGCGAAGTTTGACATCATTACTGCCCGCGCCGTGGCAAACATTTCGCAGCTGATTGAATGGAGCAGACTTTTTCTGAAAAAACATGGCTGTTTGCTTTTATGGAAAGGTCATTCAGATATGGGGGAAATGGAGGGAGTAGCAGAGAATTTGAAATTGAAGTATGAGATTTTATCTGTACCTGATTCGCTGAAAGGGCTATCGCCTAAATTTGAAGACCTGCGCTTTTTTCAGATATGGGTTTAGTAGGCCCATTTAATTTTTAAGCAAAATTACTTATTATCATCTTCCACAGTTTTGAACAGCAAATCATAGTATTCAGGAATCGCTGATACCACGCGGCTCCAATTTGGGATGAGTGGAACTTCCATTGGGTTGGCTAAAAACTGTTCACCCGCGATAATAATACTTCGTACAAACACTTCAACACTTTCCTCCTCAGAATGCCGGTCATAAGAGAGCCCGTTAATCTTGGAGTCATAATAATACTTATCCACAAAATCAAACGCAGTGCGCAAATAGGCGGCCTTAATCGTGCGGAAAAATTCTTCGGAAAATACAATCCCCATGCTTGCCAACGTCCGGTATATGGATTTTGCAATATCAATTGTCATTTTTGAAAGGCCAGTATTGGGATCATCCTGAGAAAGCGGCTGGTGTTTATGATCATAATTATCTGCAATATCCACCTGGCAAATCTGTTTCAGCGCATAATTCCGATATACCTCAGAAAGAATGCCCACCTCCAAGCCCCAATCGTTGGGAATGCGGATGTTTTCTATGACATCCACCCCCATGGAAAACTCCCCGGAGAGCGGATATCGATAACTATCAAGGTAATCCAAATAATCCATCTGACCAAATATTCGTTTTAAAGAGCGAACCAGGGGAGTAATGAACAGGCGAACCACGCGTCCGTTCAGGCGATCCGAGACGCGAGCATAGTAGCCCTTACAATACTTAAACACAAAATTGGGATTGGCTACCGGATAATAAAGGCGGGCTAATAAATTCCTATTATAGGTTAAGATATCACAATCATGAATCGCAACAGCTCTTGATCTGCCTGCAGCGAGAACATATCCAAAACAAAACCAGGCATTCCGCCCTTTGCCGGGACTTCCAGTGGAAAGCCCATATTCCTTAAGCAAATCATCTAACTTCTTCATCCCTGGTCCGTCCTGCCAGATAACGCGATGGTGTTGGGGCAGCCGGGAAAAGAACTTCTTGGCGTGCTCAAATTCTTCCTTGTTCGCTTTATCCAGACCAATTATGATTTCCTGGATGTAATCGACTTTGCGCAGCTCCTCCAGAATATTTGGAAGGGCATCGCCTTCCAATTCTGCGTATAAACTGGGGAGTACCAGAGCCAGTGGTCGTTTTCGGGAAAATTGTTTTAATTCACCTTCCAGCTCTTCTGGCGATCTGGTTCTTATTTTGTGAATCGTGGTAATGACTCCGTTTTGGAAAAAATCGCTCACAAATCTCCCCGCTTTGTTAGTATTTCCATGATTGCCTTATTCCATCCTATTGGCCCCGTGCCATCCGCATAAATAACCTTTTTCTCGAAGGAAACATCAATATAAGTACCATCGGCCCTCTGAACAAGCACCGGAATATTAACTTCCTTTAGCATTTCAATATCATTCGGACTGTCTCCAATTCCGATCGTTTCGAATTGAGACTGAGGATATTTGTTTTTGAAAAGATCCAGCAAGTGTAAGACCGCTTTGCCTTTGTCCGTATTCCCCATGAGATGGTAAAATCTCCCCCCTTTCAACAATTTCAATCCCTTCTTTCTTAAATGCTCCGTGAATTCCTGAAAATTCTCGGTTGTATCTTCCCATACTAATGGTTCGGAGCAAAGTCTGCGCTTTGCTTTTTCAGCTTTAGCGGGTGGCAATTCTGTTAACGTAGTGATGTCCTGGAGCGACATATCATTAAATCCCTTAAACTGAAAATTTGTCTTCTCTCTTATTTCCGCCAGTACTTGAAGGATATCATCGTAAGCAGGACTTAAAGATTTGATTTCAAAATTCCCGATGACTGTTAAGTCCCCTTGAAGTTCAAAGTGTCCCCGGGGAAAACAAATCGCTCCTCCGTTTTCTACGATAAAAGGATGCTTTATCCCCAATTCACGCTGGATTTCCTCAATTTCCGCCAGCGACTTACTGGAGGTTAGGATCAACGGTATCTCATTCAAAGCGACTAATTCCAATGCAGGCTTTGCCGCCCCGTAAGAATAGGTGTTATGATCCAGGAGAGTACCATCCAGATCAGAGAAAATGATGAATTTTTCCATTATGCTATATAATCGGTTCTTTTTAATAAAACAAATCCGCTTGCATTAGGAATGCAAAGGATTTAACTTTTTTCCCTATTTAACTTATCAACGTCGTATGGCAAAAGTAAAAAAGAAACAAATCGGAGAAAGATATCACTTCCCTTTAGGGAAAGAGAATTACACGATCTTAATTATCGGTCTATTGGTGTTGATTGTTGGCTACATTTTCATGGCAATTCCCGATAATCCCGATGATTTCCTGACCAGAACGTTATCACCGATTTTACTATTTATTGCTTATTTGATTATCATACCAGTCGGTTTATTTTATAAAAACAAAAAATCAGAAAAG
>WOR8_10008636_pt1 | contig 10522 bp, 6 predicted proteins | sample DeeMarSeWOR38_10_FD_19890 | JGI IMG/M metagenome (IMG submission 19890)
AGGTCGCCCAAAAATTAATTAGCACAATTTTACCCCGCAAATCACTTAATTTTAAAGTTTCTCCATCCAAATTTTTCAATTCAAAATCAGGTGCAAAAGAATCCACCGCTGCCGATTCAGGTAATGCAACACCCGGAATTGGAGCGTCAAGCTCGCTCACCTCATCCCGGCGACTGAGATCAAATCCTTTGAATATTAAAATGGCTAAACCGGCCCCAACCAGCAGGCCGGCCAAAAGTATCAATATATCTTTCGATCTCAATGGTTTCCTTCCGTTGTTTATTCGCCTCTATCCTTCGGCGGGTATTTCTTGTTCTTCACCTTTAAATGACGCTTCCCGATCTGATCCCTCATTTTTATCTTTGATAAATAATGCTGCTGGAAGTGCCACGAAGATCAATGTTGCACCGAATAACCACCAATCTGAAAATTTCCGGCCCTTCGATCGGGCGATAAAGGCGGGGATCAAACCCATGATAATTAATAAACCGATTCCAATCAACAAATAAATACCAATTCTTACCTCATCGAATGATCCGAAGAAGAATCCCAAGCTGGCAACCTGCTCAAAACGACCCAAGAATAACAAGATTCCGATCGCGATCATCACGATACCCATTGCGATTTCGACATAACGCGCAACTTTGACCGCTGCGATTAAGAACGGGATCGCCAGCCCAATCGAATAAGCAACCAGGAGCCAAAAACCTTGTGTAATAGATCCGGTGCTCAATGACAATGTCAGGATTGTTCCCAGAATGGGACCCACACATGGCGACCAACCAGCTGAAAAGAAAACTCCCAGTAAAAAGGAAGAAAAATAGCCAAGGCGTTTATCCGGGGCTTCCTGACGGCGCACATCGTACTCTAAGAAAGGAATCCTGATTATCCCGATCATATGGATTCCAAAAATGATCACCACCACACCACCGATCGCTGTTAAATACGGTCTTAAATCGAACAATAAATTACCAATAGCCGAAGCGCCTAATCCCAACAAAATGAAGACCGTACTAAAACCCAGAACGAAGGCTACACCATGAGAAAGCGTGTAAACTCTGCTGTTATCTTGACTGCCAACAGATCTCCCACTTAGATAGCCAATATAAGCGGGTACTAATGCGAATACACAAGGTGAAAGGAAAGAAGCCAGGCCGCCTAAAAACGCAATGCTCAATCCCACATTCGAAGGATCCATTAAATTTGTTCTCCTAGCAAGTATAACTAAGCATCAACCACCTTTATCCTGGTGCTTGATTCTCCAGTTATGGTAACGTCGTTATCTCCACTAGCAAAAGGCACGGCCGGTTGAGTCCAACGGAATAACCACTTCGCATCTTCAGGACAGAGGTTCACACAACCGTGAGACATAGGTTCACCAAAGTTGTTATGCCACCAAGTTGAGTGGAGGGCTATCCCATCCCCCTTAAAAAGTGCAGTCCAGCCTATTCCTGGTAGTTGCCAACCTTCTTCACTTGTGCCACCAGACATTTGTAATGAGTGTAATTTGCGCCAGATCTGGAATCCAGGTGAATATTCCGCAGATGTTGGAGTAGCATCCTCGCCCGTTCCTGTCGAAACACGACAGTAATAAACTTCACTATTGCCTTCATAACAAGATAGCGTTTGTTCCCTCAAGTTCTTATTCACAATTATGTACTTGTCATCTACATTTGGGGAAATTGGTTCCATCTCTTCTTGTGGAATGGGTCGAAAAGCTTCTCCGGGTGCCCAAAAAATATCACCTGGATTACCATAGCGTTCATTTACTCGATACCAGATTACCCCTGAATCATCATTCCTAATCCTATCCACCCAGAGAATTTGGCTATAGTAGTATCTTAGTGGCAGATTGTTATCTACACTGTGTACGAAATAACTTGATCGTGGTGGTGGATTTTCCATAATAAGATCCACGTACGGAACTGTTACTTCAACCCACATACCTGGATTCTCTCCCGATTGGGGAAGTGTGGTTACTGGAATATTTCTCTGATTTCGTACAGGTATAAAGTATTCTGGCCAAACATATCCCTCGGGAGTTTCAACAAATCGTTGATTAATTCTATTTGGCCAATATCCAACAGTATCTTTCAACCAAGGTAGAACTGTATCTGGATATAAAGTTCCAATTGTCTTGCTATCGTAGTCAGGGCGTTCCTTAAGAGGGATTGCGTACCAACTCACTCTTCCTAATCTTTCAGCTTCAGGGAAATCTTGCAGCGTAAATAACCGCTTACCCCATGGGCGAAGTGCAAGTCCACCCAAGGACAAGGCGCTCAATTTCAAAAATTCACGTCGAGAGATTGATTTTCGCTTCACGTGTTCCTCTTGACGAGGTTTAGACTGAGCTTCTTACTTCTCTTATCAGTCGATTATACCCAGATAAACCTCAATTACTATTATTAGAATATTACAAATGTTAACATGTACATCTTTATTGTTTGTTGGAGTGAGATTAAAATTAGGTTAGAGTATAATTATCTGCTTATGGTGAAGATTTTTTGATTATTGTTAAGAAGATCGATTTCCATACTTTATGCACTCGAATGGAAAAATGACGTATGATATGCCCCAGCTGTCAGGCTGATAACACAGATTCAGCCCGATTTTGTTCGCAATGCGGTACCGCTCTCACACTACAATGTACAAATTGCCAGACTGATCTCTCATCTGGAGATCGCTTCTGCAAATATTGTGGGCAGGCCGTACAGGTTAAGTCTCATTCCGATGATGCCCAGCATTCACGCCTCGCATCAGCTGCACCGACAAAATTAAAATCCAAAGCAAGAGCAGAGACCTTATCTGGTGAACGCCGGATAGTTACTATACTATTTATTGATGTGGTTGGCTCAACCCAACTGGCTGAACAACTTGATATCGAGGCATGGACCTCCATAATGAATGGTGCTTTTGACCTGATTACCCCAACCATTTACCATTATGAAGGTACAATTGCCCGCTTGCTTGGCGACTCGCTAGTCGCATTCTTCGGCGCACCAGTCGCTCACGAAGACGATCCGGTCAGAGCAGTCAGAGCCGCTTTGGATTGCCTGGAGCCGATTAATGAATTTGCCAGGCAGGTCAAGGAAAAATATGGAATTGAGTTCGCCATGCGGTTCTGCCTCAATACAGGTCCGGTTGTCGTCGGTCCAGTTGGGGACGATCTGAGGTACGAGTATTCGTCCTCAAGTGGTGAAGTTAATCTGGCCGCGCGCCTGAAGTTTGCAGCTCCCCCGATGACGGTCATCATCTCTGAAAACACATTCCGCTTTGTAGAACCTTTATTCGAAATTTATCCGCTTGATAAAGTCGAAGTAATGGGTCGTCTTAAACCTGTAGATGCCTACCAGGTTCTCAATCGAAAAGCGACACCAGGTACTTTACGGGGACTTGCTGGTCTGGAAAGTCCTATGGTAGGTCGCGACAAAGAATTGAAGAATTTACTCGAATTGTGTGGATACCTCCGATCAGGATTGGGTCGTGCGGTGGTGGTAACCGGTGAGCCGGGATTAGGTAAATCACGATTGATCGCAGAGTGGCAAAATGCGATTAGTATCACCCAACGTTCACCATCCCCACAATGGGCTGAAGGACATAGCCTATCGTATGGGAATAATATCGCATATCATCTTTTACTCGATTTACTGCGTTCATTGCTTGGTGAGTCAGAAGGGACCAGCAATGATGAATTGCGTAAATCTTTCCAGGCTTTGATTATCGATCTCTTCGGCGACTTAGATAGCGAGGTAGCTTACGATGTGTTTACCTTTTTAGGGCACCTGCTGTCTTTTGAACTAGATGAAGAAGCTTTGAAGCGAATTCGCCTCCTTGATCCACAAGCTTTACAAGCTAGGTATACCACTGCTATGTCGGCATTGCTTACATCCTTGGCCACAAATCGTCCTCTAATCTTGATCTTTGAAGATTTGCATTGGGCAGATCCTTCATCAACAGAAGTTATAACCAGACTTTTACCTCTTGTATTCAATTCCCCAATTTTATTTTGTCTGGTCACTCGGCCCGAATTGGACTCGCCTGGTTGGAAACTGATCACCTCAGCAAGGGAGATCCTTGGGCGAAGCCTGACTGAAGTCAATCTGAATGTCCTCTCAGATACGGATAGCCGTGAGCTGATTTCTAACCTTCTCGAGATCGAGGCATTGCCAGGAAACATTCGTGAGCTCATCTTAGAGAAGTCTGAAGGAAATCCATTTTTTGTAGAAGAAGTTGTCCGCATGTTGATCGACCAGCAAGCGATCAACCAAAGAGGAGATCGATGGCTGGCTGTGAAAAACATTGAATACATCAATATTCCGGATAATCTACAGGGGTTGTTAATGGCCCGCATCGATAGACTTCCAGAAGAGAGCAAGCGTACTTTGCGTGTTGCCTCAGTTGTCGGACGCCAATTTCCAGTAAAAGTTCTACAGCACGTTCTCATTGAAGACCAAGCTGTGACATCGTCAACAACTGACGAAACAATGAGAGCTCTCAGCAATCTCGAAACAGCTGGATTAATCAGACTTGTTCAGATCGAGCCAGAAATTGAGTATCTCTTCAGGCATACGTTGTTACAGGATGCTGCCTATGATTCGTTATTGTTTGCTGATCGTAAAAAACTTCACCTAATGGTGGGTGAAACTGTCGAAAAAATATTTCCTGATCGACTAAATTCACGCGAACTTGCTCCACGTCTGGGACAACACTTTTCGGTTGCGGGTGATAACATACGCGCCCTAAAATACTTCACCCTTGCAGGTAAGGCAGCTCTAGATTCCTATTCCAACCCTGAGGCAGAAGAGAATTTCCGTCGTGCTTTGGATCTGCCCAGCACAAGTGATCAGCGCGGTCAACTACTCGATGCATTAGGTGAATCGATTGCTAGGCAAAGCCGATATGAAGAAGCTATTCAAATCTGGTTTGAGGCGATTGATGTCTACCGTGAAATAAATGATCTTGCCGCAGTGGCTCGGACTTACGCAAAAACTTCTCGTGCCGCTTGGTGGCAAGGAGATACTCCCCGCGGATTGCAGATCTGCCTTGATGGATATGAGTTCGTAAAAAGTGCTCCAGAAAGTCATGAAATCGCATTATTAGTACACGAAACCGCCCGTGCATACCACTTCAATGGAATTCCCGATCAAGCCTCTTTTTGGTGCCGTCGGGCACTTGAGATGGCGGAGCGCTTATATGATGTCGAAGTCCAAGCAGATGCATTAGCTACCCTGGGTCTGCTTTCAGATCAGCCACCAGATTCAGCCATAGAAGCATTAACCAAGGCGGTCGAAATAGCAGAAAGTGAGAACTTATTTACTATTGCTAATCGGGCCAATATTAACTTGGGTACAATCCGACAATCAGTTTATGGTGACACGATCCTTGCTGTGAAAGATTATCATCGAGCATTGGAGGCTGCTATTCGTCGTGGTGTACCTCAGGAAGTTTTTTTCGCGAAAATTGCTCTGGTCGAGGTAAAGTACACCCTCGATGGATTGGCTGATATTGAAGAGGGGATTAAATCGCTAGATGAATTAGCCATTGAAATTTCCGATCCAGATTTAACAAAACCTTCGCTAGTGGGTCTCAAGTCAGAATTCTTAGCATTGCGTGGCGAGATAGAAAGATCGCTATCAAAAATGCGTGATTACAGGGAAATTATCCAACAGAAAGGGGATCTCCACCATCTATTAGGCATTGATGCCAGAATTGCATATATAAATATTGAGAAATATTTTATCGGTGAGGAACCGAATTGGGATGAGGTGGAGGATTTATTAACTGAAGCGCTTGAGATAGCAGCCAGGGGTTTAGCAAGTACAGTATGGCCATTAAGTCTTCTTTCCATATCCCAAACCTTACAAGGAAATCACCAAGAGGCTAACCGCCTACTGGAAAAAGCTAGACAAGAAAAAACAACCTTATCACCTTTCTGGAATCATGTTAATTTATTAACAGCTGAGGGCTATCTTGCTGTTGGTGAGGGTCGTTGGCGTGAAGCTTTTGAGGCATTTGAGGAATTAACCGAGACATTTTCAGCAAGAGGCCATCGCTGGTCAAAAGCTCGTCAGTTGTGCAATTGGGGGGATGCCTTAGTGGCCAGGGGTGAACCAACAGACCTTGAAACAGCACGCGGTTTGTATCTTCAAGCCCAGGCATTATACGGGGATCTTGGAGCGACCTGGCTCATGGAACAGGTCAAGAATAGGCTCGATCAAGTAACAGAGAAATCACATGCTATAGCACTCGAACAAGACGAAGCAGCAGTTGAGATGGCTCAAGCCCGACGAGTCCAGGACAGCTTTTTGCCAGAAGAACTCCCTCAAATTTCAGGTTATGATCTTGCGGTAAATTTTGAGCCTGCCAGAAAGACCTCAGGTGATTTTTATGATTTCATCACCTTGCCTGGTGAACATCAAGTCATTATTGTGGCAGACGTGGCTGACAAAGGGGCAGCTGCGGCCTTGTTTATGACATCCTGCCGTACGCTTCTTCGTACTTATGCAACGCAATTTCCGAATGAGCCAGAGCGAGTCATTGCGTCGGTCAATAACCGCATGATCAAGGATACCCATTCAGGACTCTTTGTGACCTTATTTTACGGTGTCTTAGATCCGATTTCCAATGAACTGGTTTATGTAAATGCAGGTCACAATCCCCCTTTCCTTATTAAGCGCGACCACGATATCATCATGAGAAATTTAGAAATAACGGGTATGCCAGTTGGAATTTTAGAAGATCAAACTTGGGAAAGAGGTAGCATATCAATTCAACCAAAAGACATGCTTGTAGTTTATACGGATGGTCTTACAGAAGCACAGAATGAAATTGGCGATTATTATGGTGTGAATCGCTTAAAGGAGCTGCTCTTAGGGGAGCTGATGCATCCATCACCTCTAGAAATCCATGCAGATATGATTTCAAAATCTCTTCTTTCAGATCTGAATCACTTTTCAGGGTCATCTCGCCGTTCAGACGATACAACCCTGCTTGTACTTATTCGCAATGTAAATTAATCTTTCAAGTGATTGAATCTTTCTGTTAAAGATCGCCTTTTTTCATCGACAATAATAAAAGGGCTGAGATGAATCACAGCCCAATAATTATTGTCAGAAGTAGCACTTAGATGATCAGTAATCAGGTTTGAAATTTCTTAATCTCAAACTATTGGTTACCACAAATACACTGCTGAAGGCCATCGCGGCTGCCGCAAACATAGGATTTAGGAATCCCAATGCAGCAGCAGGGATCAAAATCACATTATAGAAAAACGCCCAAAATAGATTCTGCTTGATCGTACGTAAGGTTCTCCTCGAGAGCGAAATTGCTCGTGGTACTGCGCGTAAGTCATCGCTGATCAAAACGACAGGAGCAGCAGCAATTGCTACATCCGTGCCACTCCCGATGGCAATACCGACATCTGCTTGGGCCAATGCTGGAGCATCATTAATCCCATCGCCAACCATTGCTACGATCTCTTCTTCATCCTGTAGTTGTTTTACTTGGTCTGCTTTATCTCCAGGCAATACTTCTGCGAGCACCTGTCCTATGCCAACTTGTTCCCCAATAGCCTCAGCTGTACCCCGGTTGTCGCCTGTTATCATCGCCACACCCAAGCCCATCTCGTTTATGTCCTGGATCGCTTCTACGGAGCCTTCTTTTACGGTGTCGGCAACACCGATCACACTGACCAGGATATCATCGACTGCTACCAGCATGGCTGTCTTTGCATCGCTTTGCAGCTGCTCAATAATCGTATTGGAACCTTCTAAGTTAAGGTTATTATTCTCCATTAAGCGCTGATTTCCAACCAGCACAAAGTGACCATCAACATAACCCTCTACACCGTGTCCGACTTCGGCCTTAAAACTTTCCGGTTCACTCAATATCAGTCCCCGATCACCAGCTTCAGCAACAATCGCTTCACCCAAGGGATGTTCGCTCCCCTTTTCGAGGGAGGCCGCCAATCTCAATATCTCATTATCTTGATTGACACCCGGTGCATCCGCAACTGCTGTACCTGCTCCTTGAATCAATTCAGCTTGTAACGGCTCCAAAACAATAAAGTCGGTAACTGCTGGTTGGCCGCGCGTTATCGTACCGGTCTTATCTAATACAACTTTCGATGTACGTCCTGCGCGCTCAAGCGCTTCACCAGACTTGAACAATATTCCCATCTCAGCACCTTTACCCGTGCCTACCATCACAGCAGTAGGCGTCGCCAAGCCCATTGCACATGGACAGGCAATAACAAGCACCGCTACCATGTTAATTAAGGCTCGGGTGAAGAGTGTTAACTCCGAGTTCGTAGGCATAGGGATGATGAAATACCACACCAGGAATGTGACTAACGCGATCACAATGACAGCTGGTACAAACACTGCAGATACTTGGTCAGCGAGCTGCTGGATGGGGGCTTTGCTGCCTTGCGCTTGCTCGACCAAGCGAATGATCTGCGCCAGGGCAGTCTCCTTACCGACCTTGGTTGCTTCGAATTTGATTAAACCCAGTTTATTTAGCGTGGCACCGATCACCGCATCTCCAGGTCTCTTCTCCAATGGCAAGGATTCACCGGTCAACATCGATTCATCCACTGAGGAATGACCATCGATAACTACACCATCAACTGGGATCTTCTCCCCGGGACGAACACTTATTACATCCCCAACGAGGACCTCATCTATCGGTATATCGATTTCATCCCCATCTCTCACCACATGGGCAGTTTTAGCACGCAAACCCATCAGCTTTTTAATCGCTTCGCTGGTGTGTCCTTTTGCACGCGCTTCAAGATACTTTCCTAACTTAATTAAAGTGATGATCACGGCCGAGGTCTCAAAATAAGTATGACCTGGTATCAAACCCAGCATCACAGGTATGGAATAAAAGTAGGCTGCGGATGAACCCATTGCGATCAAAACATCCATGTTGGCAGAGCCATTGCGCAGGGCTTTATAAGCTCCAACATAGTAGTCCCAACCAACGTAAAACTGCACTGGAGTGGCAAGTGCAAAGAACACCCAATTTAACCAGACAGAATCAGCAATTTGTGCTGGAAGTAAGCCGAAATCACGCGCCATCGACAGCATGAAAAGAGGAATAGTAAAGACCAAACCAATAGTTAATAAACGGCGTTGTTTGGCGATCTCAGCCTGCCGGGCTTTCCTTTCCGCATCTTCAAACTCGCCGCCTGTTTCAACAGCGTGGAAACCTGCCTGGCTGATTGCCTTCCGCAAGTCCAGCTGGCTGATCATTGTCGGTATATACTCCACATGAGTCACCTGTGCTGAGAGGACTCCATCTAGTTGGGAAAGATCGCTTTCCAATCTGCGCGCATCATTATCGTCACTCATGCGTTGAACAATAAAATCCGCGTCCCCAATGGCAATGTCATAGCCAGCGCGGCGAACCCGACTTATCACATCATCTAAGGTCGCCAGGTTGGGATCGAATTCCACCGTCGCTCTCTCAGATGAAAGATTGACGGTTGCTGGTTTACCCCATCAACCTTCTTGAGGTTTCGCTCAACAGTCGCCACACAGTTGGCGCAAGTCATACCTGTTATTGGTAGGGTTATCTGCATTTCTGCTGACATCAGTTATCCCTCTGAAAATAACTTAAGACACAATTTCCGACCATCGTATGCCAATCAATCCAAAATTTCTTGAATTGATATCGAATGTTCTGGAATGAAGAATTCCATTTAAATTTATTTGGATGGAATATAGCGCAAGCTATTCCGCCACCGGATAATCGATTTCAGCAAGTAGTTCCTTGATACCCGTCTCAGTGGCAGGTGGATCGAAAGTGATCGTAGCCTGTTTCATATCCAGATCTGCTACCACGCTCTTAACACCTTCAAGATCGCTTACCTCCATAGTAACAGTATGGACACAGTGATTGCAAGAAATGTTCGGAATACTATAGGTGACTGTAGTTGTCATTTTTTGCCTCCAATTAAATAATAAATTTCCAATTAAATAATAAATTATTCTTGAATTTAATTCTTTGTTGAAGCTTCAAACACCTCACTGATCTCATGCAGAACTCGCTCTCGAGCATCGGGATCATCACCCCGCACAGCACTAATCAGACATGAATTGAGATGATTTTCCAGGATCATTGAGCTGACTTTATTCAAAGCAGCCTGTACCGCCTGGATCTGGCGAATGACATCGATACAATAAGCGTCATCTTCAACCATCCGCTCGATGCCGCGCACATGTCCTTCAATTATCTTCAATCTGTGTAAAGTATTATCGTTATCTTTCATCTTCGACTCCAATCCCCCCCAGGGGGGTAGGGTATTAATATTCTAAAATATTACCGTATATCTGTCAAGTACAAATGGCTGATTCCTTGCTAAATATCGTTTGTCCCCTCGTTAATTCTTGTTACTTCTGTACGACCGCAGCTGTTAGAATTCATAACGCTAACCAAATTTATCCTAATTGTAGAGGCATTCGAGATGCTCATCAGACCTTATTTAGATCAAGATTGGTATCAAGTGTGGGCGATTATT
>WOR8_10009807_pt1 | contig 10520 bp, 6 predicted proteins | sample DeeMarSeWOR38_10_FD_19890 | JGI IMG/M metagenome (IMG submission 19890)
CGATTATCGGTGGCACGTACCACCTTGTCGCATTGGCCTTATCGGCTAATGACGACGTTTGCAATCACGGCGCCGGTCGTTCCATATTTTCTACCTATTATTTGGAGCCTTTTTTACTTGTGCTGAAATATGTTGCTAGAACAGGAGGGGCAAAGTATAATTGTTTTATAGAATTTATATCGGCACTCAGGAGAAAACTATGGATTATGGAAAGAGAGCCAAGATTGTAATTATCCTTTGTTGTTTGGTTTTGGCCATTAATATCTCTTTCAGTAAAAAGGCAAAACCAAAGGAACCGTACGAAGAGAGATTATACAGACAAACAAAGATAGCTTTTCAATCATATAGAGATGGGAATTGTGAAATCTATGTAATGAATGTTGATGGAAGTGAGCAGAAAAGATTAACAATAAATCATGCTGATGATAGTATACGTTTTTGGTTTCCCTGGTCTCCCGATGGGAAGAAGATGGTTTTTAGTTCAGATAGAGATGGGAATCAGGACATATACATTATGAATTCAGACGGGACTGAACAGAAGAGACTGACGAATAATCCTGCACATGATGTAGGGCCTTCATGGTCTCCTGATGGAACTAAAATAGCTTTCATGTCAAAAAGAGACGGTAATTGGAATATTTATGTGATGAATGCCAATGGAGAGGAGAAGAAGAGACTAACAAATACTCCTTATGATGAAGGATATCCTTTCTGGTCTCCTGATGGAAGAAAGATAGCTTATGACTCAAGAAGTGATGTAAATTTAGAAATCTATGTTATGAGTGCTAATGGAGATGGGAAGATAAGATTAACACACAATTCTGATTTTGATAGAAATCCCTTGTGGTCTCCCGATGGGAAGAAAATAGCTTTTGTGTCAAAAAGAGATGGGAACTATGAAATTTATGTCATGAACGTAGACGGAACTGAGCAGAAAAGACTAACAAATAATGCTTCGCGTGATGAAAAACCTTTCTGGTCTCCTAACGGAAAGAATATAGCTTTTCAATCATATAGAGATGGAAATTGTGAAATCTACATTATGAATGCAGATGGGAGAGAACAGAAAAGGGTGACAAAAAATGGTGTTATGAATACAGGTAATTGCTGGTCTCCTGATGGAAAGAAGATAGTTTTTACATCGTATAAAGATGGTGGTGGTGAGATTTATGTTGTAAATGCAGACGGAAGTGATCAGAAAAGACTTACAAAAAATCGTGCCTATGATGGAACACCTCATTGGTCACCATTTATGACTTCTGGAATTGAAACGGAAAAATAGATTTTTACTATGGGATTGGAGGATAGATCCTTATTGTTTGGCAGAACCCTCGACTAAGCTCCCGTTCTCTTGTACTTTTATGTATTTATTTGACCTCAATCGCGCAAGCCGGTGTGAGGAAATAGAGGAATTTTGTGAGGAGATTTTGTTTTAAGATTTCGCTTGCAGCTCGGCCGTAGAGGTCCAACTGGTAGCGATAGAACTCTGCGCGCTGTGGAACTTCGCCAGCAGTTATTTTGTCGGTCTTGAAGTCTATAACCAGCAGTCCCTTCGGTGTTTGAACCAGCATATCGATTATTCCCTGAATTATAATCGTATCTCGTAGAGCATCCTTCGCAAATTGGCTTCGACCATCACCAAAGCCTTCGGCTTTGAGGCTGCCACCCAGTTGCTCGTCGCCCGTCGATAGTGGCACGGCCATCCTAGCCGTGGACCACGGGCTGGAAGCCCGTGCCACAACAGGCAAGGCAAATGTGAAGGGCCACTCCCGGCTAACGTTGTTTTCAGTATCAAGAACCAACCGGCTTAAGTCACTTTGGAAAAAGTTTAGTATCGATTGCGTGTCGATATGGCCGGCAACGGCCCTGCTTATTGAGTTATCGGCCAAGAGTTTTTCTTTTACATCTTCGATTGCTTCCTTAGTTACCGGCCGATCCAAATCAAGGGTAGAAATTACAAGGTGCGTAACGGTGCCGATTAGCCGGGCTTCGGCGGTTTCGGGCGGCTCTATTTCGGCAACCATGACAGCTTTAGGCTGACGCTGCAACGCCGTGGAATAATCGATTTTTACGAATTCGTCGCTATGGTGTGTCAAGGCCGTTACAGATTGTTTTGCCGGCTGCATCGGCGCATCACCAAAACCATATCGCCAAAGCAGGGACCTTTTGACCTGTGAGAGTCTTCTGCCCCCTACAGTAGGTGTGGAGGCTAAACGAACCCCGCCCACGGGTGGCGGGGCTAAACTTCTGCCGGCCTTTAATTTGACAACAAATTCTGAAAGCTGTTTGAGCCGGGCCTGGTCGTAGAACATGAATTTGAACAAGTTATCATCAGCGGTTGCCGCCAGGTCGGTTTCAAAGGCTTCGTGCAAAGCTTTTTGATCGGAGAGTCCATAAAGAATCCATTCGAGAGGACTTTTGCACCGGCGGAGCTGCCAAACGGGGACAGGTTCGGGGCCGGACAGGAAGCCATTGCAAACAAGATCCCGGCAAAGTTTTTGCATATCGGAGGCACTTAAAATAAGCCGGTCTTTTGCCCGCGTTGTGGCAACGTAAAGGATACGCATCTCTTCGGCCAGTGCCGTCGCAAGTTTCTGCTCTGCGATAACCTGATGTGCAAGCGAGCGGAGCTTGCTATTTGACTTTCGGTCGATAATTTGCAGGCCCAACGTATCATCAGCATCTGCGAGAAAATCGGCGTAGATATCCCTTTTATTGAATTGGCTGTCCAGCTCAGCGAGAAAGACGACCGGAAATTCAAGCCCTTTGCCCTTATGCACACTTAAAATACGTACGGCATTACCAGCCGCGGCGTCCGGCTCAGCAGGCGCCCAATCCTGGCCCACTTCCTGGAGCTTTTCGATAAACTCAACAAAGCGAGTAAGTGACAGGTTACCCGCACTTCCGGCAAAACCCTCAAACTGGATTGCCCTGTCGTGCAGCTTGAGAAGATTGGCACGACGGGCCTGGCCGTTCGGCAGCGCAGAAACAAACGACAAAAAGCCGGTTTGGCGATAGATTTGCCATATCAAATCAGCAAGGCTCCCACGTCTGGCAACCATCCTCCATTGCTCAATTACGTCCATTATCACTCTGAGCTTTTCGGCCAGTTTTAAATCGGCTCCATTTTTACAGTACTCGATTAGGCTGCCGTAGAAGTTTTTGTCATGCTCATTTGTTTTGCCGTGGATTCTTATTTTTGCCAGTTCGGTATCGGTAATTTTAAAAAACGGGCTTCTCAATACCGCCGCGAGCTCGATATCTCGCTGGGGATTGTCCAGAACTTTGAGCAACGCCAAACAATCGCTGATTTCAGTGGCCTCAAAATATCCTGCAGTAGCCTCACAGCTTACAGGAACACCGGCCAACCTAAGTACCTCGACATAGTCATTTGCCTTTTTAGCCAGAGAACGCATCAGTATCACAATGTCACGGTATTCAACATCCCTCATGCAATCCTGCTGCTTATCATAGATTTGAAATTCAGGCTTTCCCGTATCGGCCCCGACTATTTGCCTGATACGCCTGGCAATCATAGCCGCCTGACGCTGTCGAGTAGTTACTACATCCATATTTTCATATCCGTCGGACTCGATCTTATCTTGGTTTTGCACATCCTGAACGCTACCTGTTTCATCGAGTATATGAAACTCGACAACCGGTTTATCATCGGGCGGCGCCTTTGTTTTGGATTCACCTTCAAGTGCGGGTTTTAATTTTGCGGACTCATCGTAATCAATCTTCGCAAAGGAAGAGGTCATTATCTTTGAGAATATCTTATTAACAAAATCGAGAATACCTTTAATCGAACGGAAATTGGTATTCAGGTCGACCCGTAATCCGGTTTTAATATTAGGCTTGTCAACCGATGCAGGTTTTAGATGATCGATGAAAATTTCGGGGTCTGCCCCCCGCCAGGCGTAAATGCTTTGTTTGACGTCGCCGACAAGATGTATTCGTACCTTCGTCGAAGCGCCAGAGCCGTTTTGGAAGGTGATGGATTATCCGAAGACACATCGGCGGCTAAAAGCCTTAGGGCATAATGTTCGAGGTCGGCAAAATCCAGACAGTTAATGGCCCTTTTGGCATCACTGTAAAAATCATCGAATTTTTTCACAAGCTCAACGAGCACCTTCGTCTGAAGAGAAGCCGAACCGCTGACCATGTCGAGGTAATCGGGATTAATAATTGCAAGTTCCGAAAGTTTCTCGAAAGAATCAACCGCATTTTTTATTGTTTTTTGTATGAGTTCCGCAACCGATTTTGAAGTATCTTTGGGTTTGTTTACCCTCGGCTTGCTGAAGTTTCTTATTTGCTGTGCGCACTTATCCCAATCGCCGGCTTTTAAAAGTTCAATACAACGTGCGACGGGCTTTATAAAAGTGCTTTCGCATTGCGCAGTCCAATCGCCATTAGGATTTTCATTTTGATATAACTTTCGAGCGTGTTGGAGTTGATTAAGAATATGGTCTAATTTTTCTGCAATAATCTTTTTTTGTTTTTGGCCCAAACTGGTTGCGAAGGGATTAGCCGCATTCGCCAGCACTGTCGCCCGCTCGTACCAGTTTTGGCGTGATACCACAGTGTCCAGAAAATCACTTAGCCGGATTACCTTTGACAGGAAACCATCATTTGTGCGCAAATCACGGCGTGACAGGAGCTGCCGGAGGACCGGTGTTAAGTTGCTTTGCTCCCATGCCCAGTCGATGGTCTTCTCCAAGACCTCGGCTTTAAGCAATCCAGCCTCGTCGGCGTCAATTACGCGGAATGTCGGGTCAAGAGCAAGCTTGTAAAAATACTCGGTAATAAGCCGTTTGCAAAACGAATGTATCGTACTGATATCAGCGCCCTGGAGCAATATAAGCTGGTGTCGAAGGTGAGAATCCGGGTTTTTCAGGAATGCATCCCGCAGTTGGTCGGCAATGCGCGAACGCATTTGTTCGGCAGCCATCTCCGTAAAGGTCAACACGAGCATGCTCCAGACGTCGGTTTTGTCGCCGACAATGTCTACGCACCGACCCGATAACACCGCCGTCTTTCCGGTCCCCGCCGAGGCGGTGACCAGAACGTCGCTGCCGCGTGCTGTAATCGCCCGCTTCTGCTGCTTCGTCCATATTATCTTCTTCTCAGCCATCAACTACCTATCTTTTCGAGGACCTGTGGTTTTTTCAGCGTTTCCAAAAAGTTATAATCATTTATCTGCCAATCGAATCGACAAACCGGTTTATATTTGCAGTAACCACATGGCGATTGTGTTCCAAGTCTATACGGCCGTACCTGGATTTTGCCCGAGAGTATTTCTTCCACCAGTTTAACAATTCTTTGCTCGGTGTATTCGAGAACTTTATCAAAATCGTCCGGTTTCAACGCATCCCTGTTTCCATAATTGCCGTATGGCTCACAGTCCTTTGTAACGTAATAATTGTAATACCTGCTGTCCTTTGAAGCCTTTCTATCAAAGTGTCGCCAAAACTCGCCATTTATAATCCCCTTTGCCTTATACTCAAATTTTTCCTGTTTCTGCGACAATTCATCAAGGGCAGCCTGTCCGGTTACTGTTTCGACCGGCATGTAAAACGCACCTACCGCGTTTTTTGTCTTTGAGCCCACTGCATTGCGAACAGCCAACAAATAAATTGGAATCTGCATATTTAGGCCGTGGTAAAACTTCGACCAGTTAAAGGACATGCCTCGACGTTTATAATCGAAAACGGCCACAATTTTTTTGCCGTCGATTTCCGAGATATCGAGACGGTCGATTTTGCCATTCAAAGACAACGAACGCTTATCCGGCAAGGCAATTTCATACTTGCCAATATTATCCTGTGTGTCCCGGACCTGGCCGAACGAAACTTCGGAAAGCGCCGGCCGGAAGCTGCCTGCGCGTACCATCTGCGCTATAGCCAGAACGCAATCTTCGAGAACCTCAATGGCAGAATTGATGATGAACGTGTTATGGGCACTGTGGCGGACAAAATTGGATATAAAGGCATCTTCTGCGACAATTTTAGATATTTGCTCGCTTAGCAGCCCCAATAATTCTTTATCCCCAACGGTTGCAAAATCTTTATTATCCCGGCATAGTTTCTTTAACAAAGCGTCCAGAACTCGATGGTAAAAATTACCAAGATCCAACGGTTCAAGTTTAAACTCTTCTCTTTCCTTTAATTCCAGTACATATCGGGCGAAATGCTTATAGGGACATGCAGCGAAAGTACTCAATCTTGTGGCAGAACTATTTACACATTCACCAAAAAGCTCACCAACTATATCTTTATCCAGGTCCGCACGATTGTCGTAATTTATAGCCGAGAGTACAATTGTGCCTGACTCGGCAAGTTCTTCATCTTCGCACATGCCCTCCAGTAATTGGCTAAATTGCTCGCTAGTACCTTCAGTCGATTCGCGAGATGCATCCTTACCAAGCTTGCCGCAGAGCAAATCGGCAAGTTCGGTTTTGTTGTAGACATTCTCTATCGGAATCTGTTCATTTGCAATTGATTCAACTTTCAGATTTTCAAACAGTGATTCAAGATTGTCTATAAACTGTGAACGCGGAACGCCACTTCCTTTATCATCGGTCACAGGATATGTAACACACAGAAGCTCAGATGGACGTGTAAATGCAATGTAGGCCAGATACTGCCGCTCGGCAAGCTCCTGACTTGTTGTCGATGAGAGGACAAAATCGACCGACTCGGCTGCGGTGCGGTCCTCATCGGTCAATATGCCGGACGAACCGACCGGCACAGGAAAACGCCTCTGCGTTGCACCTATTAGAAAAACCGCTTTCAAATCGGGGTGCCGGCTGCGTTCGATAGAACCGACAAGTACCTGATCCAAAGTCGGCGGTATGAACGCCAGGGTCAACTGCGAAAAAGCCGAATCCAGAATAGCAACATAATCCTCACAACTCATGGGGCGGCCGGCAAAGACCTCGACAAGCGTATCAAATATGTCTATGAGCCTATCGTAAAACTGGCGGTGCTCATCAGCCGTCGGCTTATCGTTGCTATTCTCCGCTTCCTTAATCCACTCCGTGACCGTTTCCCTTACAGCAAGCGTATTTAGAAAATCATAGATTGCCCGTACAAATTCATCTGCGTTTATATTCTTTTCAGAATTATCAGCCGGATAAAGCCTTTCCCGAAATTCAAATAACGGCCCAACGGCCTTTAGCCGTATTTTGTTTATCTGCGCCTCGTCATATTCCTCTGCCGGCGCAAAGGTCCAATCCTGCCCGCTTTTCCAGTCGCTCTCACCTATGCCGTACGCCAGGCAGTAATTTTCCAGCACGTCAACTTCACACCGCTCTATCGGTACAAGGTCTGTTTTAAGATATGTGAAAATATCACCTTTGGAAAAACCGCCCGTCACCACCTGCAGCACCGAACTTATAAGCTGGATCACGGGATGCTGGTTTAATGATTTTCGCTTATCAATAAAAAACGGCACGTCATAATCATCAAAGTACGCCCGTATATAATGCTCATACCTGTCAATATCAGAGGCTATGACCACAATGTCACGGTATCGATAACCTTTTTCCCTGACCAGTTCAAGTATCTGCCTTGCGACAAACCGGACCTCGGCCCGGGCATTCGGCGCCGATATGATGCGAACGTTTTTTGATGCGGGAATTTTATCCGGTTTTAGTTCAAACACGTTTCTCTCGATATGAGCAAGCGGCTGACAGGAAGAGAACCTAACCGCCTCATTGAGAATTACCGGCTCGGTCAGTTTAAGTTTGCATTTTTTTATTGTTTCAAAAAGAGCGGCATAGGTTCGCTCAGTCGGAACAAACAGGCCTGCGTGGTCCAACTTAGCGATATCGGGATTTGCCAAATCGATTTTCGCAGGCTCAAGGCAAAGGGCAATCTGTGTATCCTCTACGGTTTTCAGCAGTTCAGCCAGGATTGCAAGCTCGGCGGTAGTAAATCCGGCAAATCCGTCAACCCACAGCTTTGCACCTTTAACAAAGTCAGCCTCGGCCACCGCCCTGCACGCGCTAGTCAACTGGATATCAGGATCAATAAACCTGCCCTCGATAAATTCCAGATATTCTTTGAGAATGAGGCCGATATCGGCAAATTTCAGTGCGGCCAAATTATTATGTTCGTCTTTGGCCAAATCTTTCAGCAATTGGTCAATATCGTCCGGCGTCTTTGCATACTGGTGCAATTCTGTAATTGTCCGCGCCATTTGCCGGCCGAGTCCCGGCCAGTTCGCCGACGAGCCGAAGACTTTTAATTTGCTCTTATTTTCCCGGAGGATTCGGTGGACAATCATCTGCCGGCCTATTCGTGAAAGAGCCGGACCTGTTGTATGCTTACCTGTCAATAAAAACTGCAAACGGTCAAATGAAAGAACGTGTAATCGGTGGTAACCGGCGATTCTTTCATCGCTAAGAATCGCCCGCTCAGCCTGATAGGTCGCCTGCTCAGGAACCAGTAAAATCAACGGCTGTTCGCCGGCGTCATTAAGCAACTCATCGACAATTGCCTTTATACACCGGCTTGTTTTTCCTGTACCGCCTCTGCCGAGAATAAATTGAACTGACATAAAAACACCTTAAAGATCGATTCACGCGAACCCGAACGCTTTTTACCACAAATTCGGCGCCTTTTCAAAATGATATAATGATAATAGTGAAGAAAACGGCGTTTATTAGCATAGAAAAGCAACCGGTGACGGCCTTTACGGTCTCTTTAATCATATTTGTCCTTAATTCAGCCTGCCTTGCCGACACATTTACAAATCCTACGACACAGGAAATCCTGCACGGTTATGCAACAAGCCAGACTAAAGGCAGCGAAACCACCGTTTACACAAAGGAAAAGGGCAAGCTGGCGCTCAATCTGGCCCAGTGGCAGGTAAAATCCGACCGGTTGGGCAGGAACAATAAGGTAATTGTTCTTACATTTGATGACCTTTTTGAACTCCAGATCGAAACTGAGGCAATGAAAGAGGCCATAATCAAGTCCGCAGACGAAGGTCCGTTATTTATTTTGATAGAGATAAGCACGCCGGGCGGGAGGCTTGACCGTATCCAGCAGATTTGCGGACAAATTACGAAAACCAAACATTGTAAGGTCATTGCCTTTATCAGAGGCGGCAGAAACAAAGGCGCCATATCAGGCGGTGCCGCAGTGGCCTTTGCGTGCGATCAGATATTTATGGAAGATAATTCCGTCATAGGGGCAGCGACTCTGGTTGCCAAGATCGGAGGCGGACCTCAAGATGTCAAAAAGGCTTATGGTGAAGATCTTGGAGAAAAGCTCTGCTCCTCCTGGCGTTCTCATCTTGCATCAATGGCCGAGCGACAAGGCCGGCCGGGAATACTTGCAATGGCCATGGCTGACAGGGATATAGAAGTCATAGAGGTTTCAGAAGGCGATAAAAGCATGTTTATTGACCCGGCCAACAAAAAACCTCAACAGAATACGGTCCACGTCTGGAGTAAAAAAGGAGCCCTGCTGACACTTACTGCTCAGGATGCCGTCAAATGCGGCATAGCCGATAAAATATTCGGTTCGAGAGAACAGCTTCTGGCTCATTTGGAGGCAGAAGACGCCCGGATTTTAATGAATAACGCATTACAAAATGCCCGGCAGGAATTAAAAAGAGCAAAACTACAAATAGAAAGAATAAGAAAGTCCCTTGACCTCAAAACAGAGCAGCTCGAATACCAGCATCCCGCACCCAGGATGCTCAGCATCCTGCGAGGCGCAAAAAGCGACTTCCAGACCCTGATAAAACTGGCGAAGAGATATCCCGATTTGAAGCTTTCCACCCAGCCCTTCGAGGAAGAACTGAATTCCATCGAGGCCCTCTACGACAAATTAAAAAGAACCACCCGAAGACGAAGATAGTTCTTACTACGATTTCAAATACTAATCCTAAACTCAAAAGCCCTACTATTTTGAATCGTCTTGAGTAGGCAAATTCTTCTCCTGTTTCTCAATTTTCGGTCTTAATGATTCAATAACTTTCTCGTAATCGGGAACCTCACGATAGCGATCATCATAATACCAAAGCCCATCCAATAATTTTTTATCGCCATATTCATGATTCCCTTCTGAGAACGCAGTTACGCCAAAGTGACCAAGTCCTCCTAACATTTCGACCAGAAGGCCATTCGGCCGTATCCAAATATAAGTAGGATTAAGTCTCAGTATCGACTCAGGAAGTTTGTCTATATTTGGATCAGAAAATGATCTAATCGCGTATTGTCTATACTCCCATTTGCCCTCACGGGCTTCCTTCATAACTTTTCTACAGGCTTCCAGAAGAGCTTTATGATCGGTTTCATAAAGTAATAGTACCTGCCTTTGGGCTACCTCCCTCTTTTCAAGATGGAACCTATACATGACCACTACAAACATCAAAAGGGTATATAAAGCGTAACAGACCAAAGGTATCCCAATGATGAATAACATGATTTTTTTGTTACGTTTCTTCATCAAATAGTGCTTTCAACAATCAATTTGGACTTATCAGCCAAAAACATAAAAGAGTAA
>WOR8_10007318_pt1 | contig 10518 bp, 7 predicted proteins | sample DeeMarSeWOR38_10_FD_19890 | JGI IMG/M metagenome (IMG submission 19890)
ACAAGTGTCGGTAGTTCATAGCGACATAGATACCGTTCCTGTCCGAGTCAGGATTATCATATCCGGGCAGATTGAATCGCGCACGGTACCCCCCAACAATAGACATTGCAAGTTGGCCTATCGCCCGATTACCTATATGATAAGTCTCATTGTTGACATCAACGGATGTAGGGCTTTTCAATACCTCGATCAGTTCATTGTCAATATTCAGGTCTGTACTTGCCGACAGATATGGGCCCGCTCCTGCATAGATACCATGAAAGGTACCGTCAGGGTTTTTTTTCACTTTAAAGGTCAATCCCCATGTTGGAGAAACCAGGCCTTCAGTATACAGATGGTCGACAAGGTTAAACCGGTAATCATTCAGCGTTCCGAACTCAGCATTTATAAGATCGTTGACAAACCGACCGCGGTCTCCTCCGGTAACCCTATCGAATCCGTAATGAATCGGATTTGCAGCATACTCCAATGCAAGGATCGGATCGAATTTTTCCTTGTCATCCGGATCGAATTTATCAAAATCCCGAATCATCTGAATTAGGCCCAGCGGGATCACAATGGATCGATATTGCCTTTCTTCTTCAATCAATCCGATTGCAATATTATCAGAATACCCGGTCCCACCCATCCCGATCTTGCGGGCATCGCCGCTATAGCTCTGGGCTATGGCCGAACCACATAAAGCTAGAATTGTGATAAAAATCATCGCCTGAACTTTCATCGATCCTCCTATATATTCATATATCTTAACTGCTGAAAAGCTGGAAATTACGCCGGTTCTCATGTCATGCCCCAACGTGTTCCTGAACAACTGGCTGTTACCGGAAGCACGGTATTGCGGACACCGACAGCCATCCACCTTAGGCAACCAACAAGCCTGCAAACATTGTTTTTTTAAAGGTGATATATCGGTGATCATTAAACCACACGGACGATGGCAAACAAACCATAATGTAATGCCAAACAACCCCGGGATTGCTAGAAATCCATTTCAAAAAAATTGGTGCGCCTTTTTTGTTTCCCGGAATTTCTTTTTCCCGCTCCCGCTGATCTCCATATAAAAACTTCCCGTTCCATCAAGATTTATGGAGCATTGAACCTTGGTGGCGGTATCAGGGTTCGTCCTCTTATACGGGAGCCGACGAATCTACAGGGCCGATGACATCTACATTCAATCGCATCATTTCCGCACGGAGTTCCTTCGTATATATTCCGGCAACCATCACGTGATGAACACCCACAATTTTTTGAAGGAAAACATCGACCTCTTTGATTTCCAGTTCTGCCCGGTTCGAACAGTACCTGCGCATATTTTTGAATTCAGGCATGTTCTGATTATAGGATAATCGATCCGTATCGTTGATCCCTTCTCGAACCTTCCCGGGCCACATCACAAATTCTTTCAGGTCCTTGCTGAACCCGCCAAACGTCACTTCAAGGCCCGGAGGGAATGAGACTTCCGGAGTGGCCCCTCTGCCTGTCCCATGATAATCCCGGAGACTGTAGGGCAGAGGTGCGGCGTTGCGGCCCAGCAAGTGCAGGGGAGCGACGCAATGCCGGAGCACTGTTCTCGATTTTTCATTATCTACGGACGAAACATTGCAGAAATATGAAGGCTTTTGACTGATCTCCTGCAAAACCATCGTGGTCAGCATCCCGCATACATCCGCTTCGCACGGAAAAGCGAAACCTTCATCACGCAATCTTGCGAATGCCAGACATGGGATCGGCAGCAATTCCTCTTTATTAAATGAAAAACTCAGACAATCCATCGAAATACCCGATAGACCTTCTTCGTCGATGATGGTTCGCAACAGAACATACATTTTACAGGATTTAAAAAGCTCCTCATCCGTGGATTCGACAATCGATACCGCTTCCTTCTTCCACCTTTGCATCTCTTTTCTGACACTTACCGGGTCGACCGTTTCAAGCAGAGGTTTCAGTTGCGCCAGCGGCCGGAATTCCAGGCGGACGCCTGTGCGTTGAAAGACAGTCTCAGCATCCAGATTGCGGGCAGGAACGCTGGATGAATCGAATGGCCTGCTGTAGATGACTGCCCGTTTGCCCTGAAGAAGGCTGGGGGTCGCCAGAATTTTGATCAATTCGATTGCGTGCGCTTCAGAGTTGGCCAGCACTGCATTCGTTCCATTTGCCCGGAATGCCGCGGCAACATCTGCATCCAGCATGATCAGGTCAAGGTATGAAGGCAGAAGTACTACCGGAACATCGATATAGCCCAGGGTGATGGGAATATTTCCCGGATTTAATGATCCCGGCATGCCAAAGAACAGAATGTCCGGAGCTTCGGTCAGAATAGTCTTTTTAATCTCCTGTGGTTTCTGATAATCGGGCTGAACCGTAACCACCGTAAACTCAAATTCCCTGATTGATTTTACCGATTGAATCAAATTCTCATAGGCCTTAGGGTAGCCGCTCAATAGAAGCAACTTCCTTTTATTACCTCGATTCTCCGGCTTCACAACGCTTTTGGACTTTTCCGGAAGAGTCCCCGGAAAAGTTACCGCCATACCCGCCATTGTCGTTGTCTTTAGAAAATCACGCCTTCCGACGTGGACTCCCTTGTGGTCCTCTCTCGGCATTTTCGACTCCTCTTTTTGAAATCGCTGTTTCCCGGTTTTGGCTCTATCAGATCTTCGTGTGTTGCGATTCAAATATCCTCAATTTTTTGCGATTAAAAGTAAATAGGAAAATTAGCCCCCGGTTATTAGAAATCTCTTCCCTATCAGATTCATCACCGCTTACTATGTTAAGGTGGATAGAGTTGTCAACCAGAAGGTTCTACAGTCTTTTTAGGTTCGGGAGGAAACAAAATGAAGACTCGAATGGTATTCGCCCTGTTTTTGATTCTTGCCTCAACCGCATGTGCAGAGAAGGCTGAACCCACAGAACTTACCGCACTGGATAATTTTCAGATCCAACAGCTGGTGGCAAGGTATGCGCGGGCCATCGATACATGCTCCAACAATGGATATGATTACGCCGATCTCTTCACACCCGATGGATTCTTCGCTCCCTCAATGAACGGCGAAGTCGAACTAAAATTTCAGGGACGGGAACAGCTGGCGGAGGTTTCCGGAGGCGGCAAGAACGGATGCAACAACGTTCCATGGATCGAAGAGGGCGTTCGTCACATCTACGTCAACCATATCATCACTCCCACCGCGGAAGGAGCTATAGGAACCGTCGACATGCTGATGATCGGATTGGGCGGTGATCCCAACCGAATTGAATATGACGGCTATTATGAGGACACTTACATCAGGACACAGCAGGGATGGCGGTTCAAGTCGCGCATTCACCACGCTCTGCTCAATCAGGGAAAACGCGTTGAGCCCGCGTCGGCTACACGCTGAGAGAACAGACTGGGTGCCGGATCCAACCCGAATTTTTCAGGCGACTACTCACCCTTCCCGGAATAGCAGTGCATAGGAAAAATGAACGCCTGTTTTTAGAATTTTGCTCCTTATCGAAACCCGCCTTTAGTTTCCCTTTGGCTTCTGATAAGAAGTTTTATTTTCGTTGAATTTCAGAGCTTAAAAAGAATCAAGAGATGAGCGGTATATGCTGTTTATTTTAACCGGTTAAAAATGCAAACATTTTTGTAGGTGTAGCCAATTTTTGTTCATCTTCTTGCAGGGGCGAACTGACCGCTTACACCGCCATACCGCGTTTATTGACAGGATACTTAAAACAACCTCCGGTTTTTAAAACCGTAGGCCTTTATCGGGACGCCGGATCTTGTTTTATATCTATAGTTTAAAGAATTACATTCTTGACTTTAATTGTAACTTTAATGGTTTTTTAACTGGTAATAACGGCACTGTCAAGTTAATGGAAGCAAAGCATTAATCGCCCCAAAACACTGGCAGATCTACGACTCTTCACTGCACCCAAGTTGTCTCTCACCAATCGGAAAAAGCCCGCTCTCGGAGGAATCTATAGTTAACTGCTTTAAGATGGTGACGATTAAATCGGAATAAGTTTTGAATCAAACCGTGCACTGTTGGACTTGCCGAGGCGATTTGAATCGACGCATCTGCCTCTCCTGCTCGCTCGGAGTATGCTGATGTGATACTTCGGCCCGGTTGTTCTCATAACGACCAGTTCGATGTACTACTGAAGGAAAGATCTCACAGTCACAGACTGGTACGAACGAAGCTTGACAGTGCCCTCGTGTCCAGTGTCTTCAAGGATGAGCATGTGCGATACAGTCATTGAGCAGGACTTAGTGCGGTAGAATAACGCACCTTTCGCGCCCCATACGCAACCGATCCCAGCTCTCCTGTTCTACGGAAGTTCAAGCGTATTATTTATATTTTTGGATCCACATTTCTGCGAATAATGCGGCCCAGAGAAAATTCAAAACCGGGATGCGCAGGTCAATTCCATTGAGGGCGTCATCGAGCAATTCATTGATGATTTTAACCGGAGCGATATTTGTAACTGTTCCGCTTGATTGAGCAAAGATTTCCCTCACGGTGTTGTTGAAATCCTTATCTGTTAACCATTGAACAAATGGAGGTACAAAGCCGCTCTTTTGCCGGTAAATGAATTCATTCGGCATAAATTCTTCAAGCATTCGTTTAAGCGGCCATTTAACAATTCCATCATTTACCTTTGCCGTCCATGGAATCGCCCCCTGAAGCGTAAGTACATTGCGCCAGATAAATGGATATACAACTCTAATTCCAAGATTCTCTCCCACTGAATATGCCTTTGCCGCCCATCGCCGGCTATTGATATGCATCAATTGTCGGACTGTTGTTTTTGCTTCAAAACTCAATGCATCATGGTTTATTGCACAGCGTTCAAATACACCGTCCATTGTTTCAATTAACTTCCTATCCCAGTTCCGCTCGACATTTAACTGCAGGAAATTGACCGGTGAAGTCACCATGAAATAATTTAAATAGTCGATTTCATGGTCATCGGCCAGAGCAAGAATACGGGCTAAAAAACCTTCATGCGACTGCCACTTCCAACTCTTAGAATTTTGATTGAGGGCAACGATCGCATTCTTCAATATTTTTGGGAAACGCTGCTTCAGCAGCATTTTTGATTGAAGGGTCAGCGCAGAATAACCAAAACAGTCATCTGCACCATTGCCTTCAATCAACATGCTTGCCTTGCCGACGTGCTCCCTCATATATTTGAGAATAAAAACGATCGGCAGACTGGAAAAATCCCCAAAAGGATGCGCAGTTAAATCTACTGTGTCGGTCAGGATTCCCAGTGCGTTTTTCATTTTCATTTTGCCGACATGAAATTCAGCATTTACCTTGTCTGCAAGTCTTTGCGCAAACTCAAACTCAGGATCTTCCTCCCCAAATTTACAATTGATTCCATGCAGTTGAGCGCCTTCGAATTCATTCAAATAGGCGGCGTATAAACTGGAATCGATGCCGCCGCTGATCAGAATGGCCGGATTAAATTGCCTTAAGTACTTCGCCGATTTCCGCAACTCCTGTTTTGCCGGCTGAAGCATTTTGTCAAAATCTCCGGCAGCAACTTGTGTGTTTTCACATGCAAATTCAAATTGGAAATAGGCATGAGTCTGAATCGTGTCGCTTCCTATTTTTTTATGAACGAAATGCGCGGCCGGAACAGCCATGACATTATTGCTTATTGTCAACGGTTCCGGGATTGCCCCATATTTCAAAATTGAATAAATACCGAGGGCATTCGGATCGAATGGAATAATCCTTAAAAGGAACCGGATGTCGGAAGAAAAAAGAATCCCCGAATCAACGATATTATAATAAATCCGACCATTACCCGCCCGATTGGATGTCAGGTACAGCTCAGTATCATCGTTTGATTGATCGATGATAATCATTCGAAATTCAGAGACTATATCCTTAAATGCCTCTGCACGCTTAAGCCTGAACAGGTCCGGGAAATCTTTCCGCAAATCGAGTGTAGCGTAATCACCACTGCCGTTATCAGCAACCAGCAAGTCCTGGCTCATAATAGTCAGGTTCCCGGATGAATAAACAGCAGTGTCCGAATCAATATATGGATTGTCATGAAAAAGGATCGAGTTTTTACCACATTCAATCCGGTTATATGTTTCTCCCAACGCGCTGTTTAATTTATCCATAACGCCGACATTCCTATGGCGAAATGCATATCCACCTATCATGAGCTCTCCTTTTTCAAGTTTTGCGGATAGGAAAAATCAATCCCGCTTTTTGGAAATCCCTTCCTTAATCGGACCCATCCCTGCTACTGATTAGATGTATTAAGTGAACTATCTTGAATGTAGTACCGGGATTTTACTACAGAAATCATTAATTGTACTATCAAAGTGAAGAACTCCGACCAAAGGTCGGAGCTTCTTCCTAAGGAAAAAACCATGGGGGCTCTGCCCCCAAGTCCCCGCTTGCCATTCATCCCCAGCCAAAGGCTGGGGCATTCTGGCTTTTTCCCGTAAAAGGGACCCACACCTGAATTTCACTGAAAGTCCTGACCTCTGAACAGCTCTTAATACTTGCAGGAAAGAACGGGCAGAAACTTGGGCGGCTGCGATCCAGCCGGCTGTGACAGGATCCAGCGCCTCACTCGTATCCGCTTTTCTTTTTTTCTAGGGAGTTTGATCCGCCAAGCCGTCGTTCGCATTTCTTATTTTGGGCTTGTTTGTCGCGGTTTTATGCCCTATAAAATGGATTAGCACCAAATGAATCTTCACAATACGGTAATCGAAATGAGGCTTACACAAGATCCTATATCAAAAGAGCCCGATGAAATAACCCTCCTGGGGATGGATGAATGCGAAAAACTCCGAAAAAGCTGTTTTTCCCGGCCGCCGTTTTCCTGATCTTCCTTTCAGATGCACATTCGCAGGACTTTCCCAAGTATGAAATTCATGTTGGATACTCGTATACGCATATGAGAGACAGGGATTGGTTCGGATGGCAGGTGTCCGCTACACGAAATTTGAACCACTATCTCGGCGTCGCCTTCAATTTCCTGGTCCTCGATGCTTCAAAGACGGAGTTCGTCTTTTTTCGGGAATTTGAAACGGATGCACGTCGCTATTACTTTCTTGCCGGTCCCAAATTCACCGATCGGAGCTGGAAGAAATGGATCCCTTATGCCCATTTTCTGGTCGGAGCGTCAAAAACGGCGATATCCTACCAATACCATCTGGACGATCAGACGCTGATCACAGGAGTATCCAAAGAGAATTCCTTCGCCATGATGGTCGGAGCAGGATTCAACTACAAAATCAACCGGTCGTTTATCGTGCATATGGTTCAGGGGAATTTCATTCGCAATCTCGTTAATGAGGAATGGGACAAGTGGGAGGATGGGGGGATGATTTCGTTCGGGCTTGAATATGACTGGTAGACAGGCCGGATGCGTGATTATAGGGTTCTTCGGCCGATAGGATGAATAAAAGCCTGTCTTTAAACCAGTGTATCCTATCGAAGCACCTTCCCTTCTCCCTTTCCTTCTGAAAACAGGTCTTATTTTCATTGAATTTATGGCTTTAATTTTACTATGCTCCTGAGAAGCTTGGGAAAAGATTGCACAAATATATTTAGATTTTTAAAATCGAATCGTTTGTGGACAACCGAAACAGTTGATGCGGAAACGCATTTTGCTGGCAATGGATTTCGCCCGGAACACGAATTATCAAGGAGGACTAAGATGAAACACACAATGATCTTTCTCTGCCTAATCGCAGTGCTACTGTTTGCAGCCTGCAACCCAGCTCCGGAACCATCTGCAATTACCGAAGATGTCGAACCAGGGATTGAAGGCGTCTGGACTCACGCGGAAACAGAACTGATTGGGGGACCGGATGCGGGAAAGGTAACCAATCCTCAGCCAAGCCTGGTCTTCATCACCAAGAAATACTACTGCAGCAATTTCGTTTCCTCTGCCGAGCCCCGGCCTGCATTTAACACCCAGACACCCACCACCGAGCAGATGGCGGAAGCCTACGCAGGATTTATTGCGGTTGCCGGCCCCTATGAGTTGAATGGTTCGACTATCATTCTTCGTCCGTCCGTTTCTAGCGATCCCGATATTATGCATGGCGGTTCATTGGAATTGAATTATCAATTGGATGGCGACACCCTGACACTCACAATGGATCCCGCCAAAACCACCTACACAACGATGGATTACAAACCAGACTATACGGAGGGCCGCTACATACTTAAGAGATTGGAATAGATGTCGATGGGAATTATAAACCTCTGTTTCTTAATTTCCACTCCTATCCAAATCCTTTCTTTGGATTACAATAAAATGCCTGATGTAATTTTCGTTGAATTACTGGGCTTAAAAAAGATATGAGCGGTATGCGCGGTATAGGCGGTTTATTTAGGTCGATTAAAATTTCAAATGTATTTGTATATGTAGCTAATTTGTATTCATTTTTTTACAGGGGGCGAACTGACCGCTTACACCGCCTATACCGCATTTATTTGTATAAGATTTAAGTTGAGAGTGTTTGGTTCGCAGCTATTCCGGACAAATTAAGGGGCGAAAATCCCAATGAGCCAGGAGGATATTTAGGAATCAATCTTTATTGTTCTGTAGTTTTAGTTCTCTCAGTTTATGTCTTAGCTTTCTTCGCAGCTTCAGCCTTTCTCTTCTTCCAAACTTCCTTCATCTTCAGACTTAAGGCTTTTTTCTCGGCTGCAGTTTTATGTCTTACCTTTGCTCCAGACTTTGTTTTTGCCTTTTTGGATTTCTTTGCAGCCCAAACTTTCTTCATTTTTTCGCTCTGGGCCTTGCGCTCTGCTGCGGATTTTCCGCCTTTGTTTGAAGGCTTTACAGAAGTTTTTTTCTTGATTGGAGTAGTTTTGAGCCCTTTTATCTCGGATCTAAGGTTTTCAATTTCAGTATCAATTTTTGCTTTTTGTCTCTCAAGCGATTCAATAGCGAGTTCAAGAATACGATTCTTATCCATGTGTTTCCTTTCTCGACATCAAGATAATCTTTCCTACTAAAAACAGTTTCATTAATCACACAAATTCATGACAATCATAGCATGAGAGAATCTTATTCAATACAACTTAGTGATTAGTTCGAACGCTTGTATAAAGCAACAATTTTTGTTTTTGCAGGTCAGGGATTTCGGCAGGTTTTGGGCTGGTTTGCTTAAGGTTTTTGGTGGGGATTTTCGGTTTAGGCCGGGGAATTTTTTTTGGCTTCCTCCGCCTTTTGCAATAGGGCTTTCCGGTACTCCTGTTTTAGTCCCGCCGCGATCTCTTGCACTTCCGGACTGAAAGAATAGGGTGCCATATTTAAATCAACTTGCTGCTCTACCTCACGGATCGCCCGTTCTACGTCCTGGGGGTCGTGGGGATCGATAGATGCCTTAGCGACCGCGCCATCGAGGGCCTGCTTCAGTTGTTCCATGTTTCTCGTAACTTCACTCAATCCTGATAGTTTAAAACTCATTCTGTCACCTCTTCGCTATGGCCGTTTCGGGAGATTGTATCACTTTTTTGGTATTCGCTGGAGTAGGACTGAGAAAGTGGATCTGAAAATCGGGAACAAAAATAGACATTATACCGTCAATATTATCTGCTGATTTTTCTCAGCGTGCTGTTGAGAAAAAAGTTGATCGCACCAGAGCGGATATGATTTTGGCCGGATCTTTAACCCTTGGCTAGGAAAGTGCCTCTGACACCCTTCTTGAAACGAAAAAATAGCTGAGCGGAGCGTTAAAATTCCGGGGAGCCTATAAACCAATCTTTTCTATGTCGTATTTAGATGCTTTAGTTAAACAAAACTGAGGAATTCTGGTAATGCCATACAGGGTAGGTCTAGTTTTTTTATGCTGCCTCCAGCTCTTCGGTTGGGGGTGTTCTCAGAAAAGTGCAAAACTTCAGAGAAGTCTGGTGCCTCCAGACCAGAATCTTCTTGAAACAGGAACCGACTTTCTGGAAAAAGGGCATTACATTCGATCCCGGCTTATGCTGCAGAACCTGCTTCTTACCTACCCGGACAGTGAAATGACAGCCGATGCCTACTTCGCTATCGGAGATTCGTATTACGAAGAAGGCGGCATCCAAAATCTCCTGCAGGGGATAGAGCAGTATAGTAACTTCGTTATATTTTTCCCCGCCCATCCCAAAGCGCCGGACGCCTTGTTTAAAATCATGTCAGCGTATGGGAAGATGGTGGGCCCGCCCGATCGTGACCAGCAGTACACGCTGCTTGCAGAAGAGACGGCAAGAAAGTTTCTGGAGGATTACCCCGATAACGACATGGCACCGGTAGCCAGGAGCAGTCTTGTTCTTTTCCATGATATGCTCGCTCAAAAAGAATTGGGTATCGCCAAATATTATGGAAATATTGATAACTACGTCGCGGTAATGGGGCGACTCCAAACCATCCTAGATAAATACCCCGACTCCAACAAGGTTCCCGAAACGCTTTTTTTAATGGCGCTTGTAAAGGAGAAAACAAACAATCCGGATGAAGCGGGAAATTATTTAGCCAAAATTGTATCCGAATATCCCTTCAGTG
>WOR8_10009688_pt1 | contig 10517 bp, 10 predicted proteins | sample DeeMarSeWOR38_10_FD_19890 | JGI IMG/M metagenome (IMG submission 19890)
CAACTCGATTGCCTCAATAGGGGTTTGCTGGTCAATAGACTGAAACCCAATGCCGTGCGCTTTATGCCGCCTCTCATCATCACCGAGAACGAGGCGGACAAGGCAGTAGCCATTCTAAGAGATGCCTTAAAAGAGAACGCCTAGACATTATTAGCAGTACTTTGGGGGTTGTTAAAAGGAGGTCATGAAATGGCAGATAAAGTAGTATTAGCTTACAGCGGGGGTCTGGATACATCCGTAGCTATAAAATGGCTTGAAGAAAAATACGGACTGAACGTTATCACCCTTACCGTGGATGTCGGCAATGTCCCCGACCTTGAGGCCATCAAGCAAAAAGCCCTGAAAGTCGGAGCCATAAAGGCGCTCGTTATCGATGCAAAAGAAGCCTTCGTTAAGTCGTATGTCTTCCCGGCCATCCAGGCAGATGCCGTTTACGAAGGACAGTATCCCTTATCCACTGCCCTGGCACGTCCGCTCATCGTCCGTCTTTTGGTCGAAACAGCTAAAAAGGAAAAGGCAAAAATGATTGCCCACGGTTGCACGAGCAAGGGCAATGACCAGGTGAGAATGGATGTCGGCATAGCCACTCTGGCGCCCGAGTTGAAGGTAATGGCTCCGGCCCGGGAATGGAAGATGACCCGGGAGCAAACCATCAATTATGCCCAGGCTCATAATATCCCCATCCCTGTTACCAAGGCTAGCCCCTATTCCATCGACGAGAACCTGTGGGGCCGAGGCATTGAATGTGGCGTGCTCGAAGATACCTGGAATGAACCGCCTGAGGATGTCTTCCTGTGGACAAGGCCTCTGGAGAAAACGCCGGCCCGGCCCGCCTATCTGGAAATTGGATTTGAAAAAGGTATACCTGTGAGCCTTAGCAACCGAAAGCTAGCCCCTCTTACGCTTGTCCAGAAGGTTCACGAACTGGCTGGCAGGCATGGCATAGGCCGGATTGACCACGTCGAAAACAGACTGGTGGGCATAAAATCCAGGGAGATTTATGAAGTGCCGGCTGCCGCAGTCCTGTTGCAGGCTCACCAGGCCCTAGAATATCTGGTGCTGACCAAAGAGCAGCTCCGCTTCAAGGCCAGGGTTGCCGCGGAGTATGCCGACCTCATCTACAACGGGTTGTGGTTCACGGGTATGCGTCAGGATTTGGTCGCCTATGTTGAAAGCACGCAAAGATACGTTACCGGCACAATAAGGGTGAAGCTTTTCAAAGGCAACTGCCAGGTGGTGGGCAGAAAGTCGCCCTACTCACTCTACGACTACAGCCTGGCTACATATGATAAGGGCGATGCGTTCGATTGCAGTACGTCCCCAGGGTTCATCTATATCTGGGGCTTACCGGGGAGGACCCAGGCCAAGGTGCAGCCAGAACCACCCGAATAGCTTGAAGCACTGTCCCGCTGCAATGAGCGGGGCATGACAGAAACGCAGAGAGTCTGCAGCAATTAGCAGGAAGGATAGCTAGCTCAAAACCCGCGGCCTTTGACGGCTGCCCTGCTAGACTGCGCCAGTCAATCTACACGGCAACTACGATGGACATGAACACTACAGTGCGAAGATATGAACACCCCACTGACTACAGCAGGGTCGGGCAATTTTTGATTGATACGTACCGACCAGGCGATCAGCACGATAACTGGTTACAACCGCGTTGGGAATACATGCACTACCATCCCTTGTTTGACGAGAGCTTGGCGAAGGCCTTCTCCAACACGGGAGTCTGGGAATCCAATGGAAATATAGTCGCCGTGGCACACTTCGAGCATCGTCCCGGGCGAATCTTCTTCCAGGTTCATCCTGACTTCAGACACCTAAAGCCGGAGATGCTGGAATATGCCGAGACATACCTCAGTGTTGAAGACTCTGACAGGAGACGGAAAATCGAGATTTGGGTTAACGATTTCGACATCACGTTCCGTTCAATTATCCAAGAACGTGGCTATCGCCTAGTTGAAGGCTTCAAGGACTTCTGGTCGATTCTTGAGATACGCAACCCGTTCCCGGCCATCAAGCTGCCGGATGGGTTTCGGCTGCAAAGCCTTGCCGATGAGAATGACCTCAATAAACTCCACCGGGTGCTGCACAGGGGCTTCGATCACCCGGGAGAACCACCAGTCAATGAGCTTGCAGGTAGGGAGAGGATGCAATCGGCACCCAACTACCGGAAGGGCTTGAACATCGTCGCTGTAGCCCCTGATGGTGCCTACGCCTCTTACTGTGGAATGTGGCTTGACCACGCCAACAGAGTCGCCTACGTCGAGCCGGTCTGCACCTACCCCGATTATCGCCGCAGGGGATTGGGCACGGCGGTGGTACTTGAAGGAATCAGACGGTGCGGAGCAGAGGGCGCGACGATTGCCACGGTGGGATCAGACCAACCATTCTATATGTCGATGGGCTTCAAGAAATTCTTCGACATCAACCTTTGGGCAAGAGAGTGGAAAATCTGAGTGAAGGCTGGATGCCGTGCCTCACTTGGCCGGTTCTCTTACGCTCACTGTCCGACCAACCATTTAGCTATGCCGTGCAATCAAGTCAGAGGCTACTATTTGGGATTACGCTCACACAATAACATAGAACTGCTGGTAATTCTGGCTCATCTTTTTCGAAAAGTCAATGGGGTGCGGGGACACAATAGCAATAGAAGTGCCGTAGCTAAGTGTGTTTGCCTGAAGCAATAGAACAGGCTTTTATGCAACTCTGAGGCCGGTCACTCTGCATTCTTGCCCGGTTGCATAAGGTTCAGTAATTGACGGTCACTCCCCTGGCCTCAAGCTCAGGTATATATATGTGAATGGAATCGTCACTGAGCGGATTGTCGGTGAGATGGACAGTGTCCCCCCATCCCAGTCCCTCGTTCTCCACCAGCGGCGCGACATCGCTTATGTTGTTACTACGAAGTTGGAGCCCCATCAGCTTGGTGAGGTTGGCTGCAGCTGATATATCGCTGATCTGGTTATCGTCGAGGCCGAGAACTTGCAGGCCGGTGAGGTTGGCCAGCGGCGATATATCGCTCATGTAGTTCCCATCAAGTAAGAGAACCATTAGGCTGGTTAGGTTAGCCGCACCGGATATATCGCTTATCTGGTTATCGTCGAGGCCGAGAACTTGCAGGTCGGTGAGGTTGGCCAGCGGCGATATATCGCTTATCTGGTTATCGTCGAGGATGAGACCTTTTAGGCCCGTCAGGTCGGCCACAGCTGATATATCGCTTATCTGGTTATTGCGGAGAAAGAGATGTTTCAGGCTGGTGAGCTTAGCCAAGGGCGGGATATCGCTTATCTGGTTATTATTGAGTTCGAGAACCTGCAAGCTGGTGAGGTCGGCGTTGCCCAGGGGTGAGATATCACTTATCTGGTTATTATCAAGGTCGAGAACTTGCAGGCTGCTGAGGTTGGCCAGAGGTGATACTTCGCTTATTTGGTTATTAAAAAGGGTGAGATGAATGAGGTTGGTGAGATTGGCCATAGCTGAGATATCACCTATCTGGTTATTGTATAGGTCAAGGCTATCCAGGTGGATTAGGTTGGCCAGGGCGGAGATATCGCTTATCTGGTTATTGCAGAGGCGGAGAGATAGGAGGTGGGTGAGGCCGGCCAGGGTTGATATGTCACTTATCTGGTTATTATTGAGGTTGAGACTTGTCAACCAAGTGAGGTTCGCGAGGGGTGAGACATCGCTTATCTCGTTATCATCAAGGCTAAGCCCCCAGCACAGGCTGGTGAGGTTGGTCAGCGGTGATATGTCGTTTATCTGGTTGTCCGTGAGGCTGAGACCTGTCAGGCTGGTACAGTACTCCAGCCCGGTGAGGCCAGAGATATTCCTCGAAGAAGCATCAAGACCGGTAAGTTCTGCCAGGTCTGAAGGGTAGATATCTCCCGTGGGCTTATTGATTTCTTCTCTTATCGCTTCCTCAAGGTTGGCGTCTGGGAAGTATATAGGTTCCTCCACCCCATCACCGTCACAACCCACCATCCCGGCAATCAGACACACCACAACCAGAAGTATACTTACCCTCTTCATCTATATCAGCGTTCCGGAAAGATTATATCACTGATGACAAAAATTGTCAATGGCTACCTACTTCTGCCCTGGAATCCATCACGGAGTACGTGTCAGCAGCGTCCTTTGGCCGTCATCAAGGATAATCTGAGTCATATCGAGATCTGTCCTGAAACCGATAATCAGTTAGCCTAAAACTCACCTGACTCAGGAATACCCGATAATGGATTAACCTAACGATTGAGGTACTCTTTCTGCGAAAGAAAGTACAGACAATCCCTACCTACCGATCCATCCGCATCTCTTTCATTCTTCGGGATGTAGCCCTCTCGGCTGAAACCGCACCGCCCGAGGAGCCACTGGCTGCGAATGTTACTCTCGTTACATTCGCCCTTTACCAGATGGGCACCAAGATCTTCAAATAACATCTCCAGAACTCGGTTGACAGCCTCGGAGACATATCCTTTCCCCTCACAGTGCACGTCAGCCACAAATCCGATTGTGAATTCCAGTAATTCCGAGTTAGTTGGTCCTACGTACACCTGCCCACACCATCTGTCAGTGGCCTTCTCGAAGATGCCGACGAAAAAGTAATCACCAGCCATCCAATCCGCCGCCAATCCCCTGACAACTGTCTCTGCATGCTCTTCGCTTTTCAGGTGCATCAGCACGTTGTTTGATTCGAATTCTGCCAGATGGTCCCGATTACGCGTGCCAGCAGCATAGTACATTGGGCCATCTCTTGCTTCATAAGCACGCAAGTACAGCCGTTCAGTCTCTACATACTTCGCTAATATCTGATCTGCACCCTTCTTCATATCTGCCACGGAATTGACAGGCTCGTGCTGTCAGGTATGACCTTTCGATCTGTTCTATATTGTATTGTCGATGTATCTCATTGAGAAGTAGAGGTACGGTGTGAAGTGCCTGCGCCAGAAGTTCCCTCCGAAGTAGTTGGCTGTCTCAAACTCTACGAACAGCCGCTTATACCCGTTTTCGATAGCCCAATCCACGGCACGCTGCAGGAGAGATGTGCCTATCCCGGTGCCCCGAATATCCGCCCTCACAAAGGCATTCTTGATCTCCGCGGTACGGGTGCCTCTGAGGAGAAATCCCTCTTTCAGTGTTCCTGAATCTGATTGACCTACGCTCAGATATGCGTCTGCACCATCATTCCCATAGGACGCGAAGTAAATATCTCCCTGCCGTAGCGATGATTCCAGAATAGCCCGACGTTCGTCTGCCTCCGTTTCCTTCACAATGAAGACCGGAGCATCTCTGTAGTAGAGACCGTCCTCAATGCTGATATCCAGAAGCCTTTCTATGTCCGTTTCCTCAACAATGTCCGAGATGTGTGCACCCGGAATCCGGGATAGGTCTCTTAGCGCTTCCGCTATGATAGCACCGAATCCGAGTTGATAGAGCGAATCTCGCAGCACCGTATCGTGTGCGAAATGCCCCATAATGTGCAAATGTGTGTGACTGCCAATCCATTCCTGTGCCAGACGCATATACATGATCTGGTAGAGTTCCCTTCTATCAGGCAGGATTGATGCGTAAAGCATGAACGCGACTACATGATTATCCTGGAGGACAACCACTCCGGGGTTCGGCAATAGTGGCTTGATAGTATCACGGACACTATCTGCGTTATCAATTGTCTGTGAGGGAAGCAGAGCACTCTGTTCCTGCTCGCGACGATAGTCGCAAGCAAACAGCTCGACCGCTGCTCCGACGTGATCCTCGGTAAACGGTGCTATCTGGTAATTGCTTCTCATCTCACTAATGAATCCTCTGTTTCTCGCCGTAATATTACAGCCGGATTCTCAGGTATGCAAGAATCCAAGATAATCTTTGCCATAGTCGGGCAAACACCGATAGGACCGCTGGGCCATAGACCTGCATAATATTGAGCGGAAAACTATGCACGTAGCAGTACATAGTCTCTTCAGTCAACCACAGACTAACCATAAATGGAGTCTTCGTAACACCTAATTGGCCTGCTCTGCAATATTCTTGAGCGATATTACGCAATGCACCAGGCGTTTGCCTGAGCCTGCTGTTATTGGTTGGCCGGACCAAGACTCTCCACAGCTGCGTGCACGATGAATGGCCGCTCTCGTTATGGCCACTTGCTATCGATATAGGATATAATTTCAGTGATTGGAAGAGACGGAAGCGGGCAGGGAATAGGGCAAAGTATAGGCGATGAATATGACTTACCTGCAAGGAAACCAGGAATCGCGCAGTTCAGATACCAAGAAAGAAGAACAGCAAATCATTAAGGCGCTTCACGATGCCTTCGGGTGGGCTCTGACAAAGGATCGAGCGCTCTTCGAGAGTGTCTTCGCAAGAGACGATGACTTCTTCACATATTTTCCGGATTCAAAGAGCACTGTACTGGGGTGGCAGCAGTTTGAGAAATTCCTAGAGGAATGGATGGACCCCAGAAGCAAAGCCACCGGATATGAGATCAGAAACCTGAGGGTGGTGGTCTCAAAAACGGGAGACGTGGCCTGGTTTTCAGCGATCGTGGATGATGAGGGAGAATTCGACGGAAAGCCCTGGGGCACCAAAGACATACGATGGACGGGCGTGCTTGAGAAACGCAGTGGACGCTGGAAGATATGCCAGCAACATATGTCAGAGGCAAATGACAAGAGTCAAGATTAGACGCTTTTACAATATGAGTTTGCTTGCTCTGACAAGCATCATGGGGTAGATGAATGAACCATTTCGCTGCTGAGAGGACAAGGTGACAAACATAGAATCCCAACTGAGGAGGAGACAGACAGTTCCAGGGCACGAAAACGCTCCTAAAGAGTAGTAAAGGAAGGCGAAACATGGAAGATTTACCGAAAGGACTGGCATCATCTAACGCAGTCAAGATAGCACAGAAGTTGGGGATGATTTCTGCGGGCAGTGTATTGGATGTCGGTACAGACAAAGGAGGGTTCATCGATACTCTTATCAAGACCCTGAAAGCGTACGATTCTTTCACCGGAATAGACTATTGTCCTTCGGACAAATCAAAGAAAGATATGGAATCTGCCAGGAAACGGTTTGACGGAAAAGCCGTTCAATTTATTCAGATGAATGCCGAGAACCTGGAGTTTGAAGACGAGTCTTTCGACACGGTCTGCATATCTCATGCCCTGCACCATCTTGCAAGCATAGGCAAAGTGATGACGGAGATGAAGCGCGTGCTCAGAAAGGGTGGTAACTTCATACTTCAGGAGTCGTACTGCGATGGGGAACAAACAGAGGCACAGAAAGCAGATGAGCTTGAGCACGAGTGGGAGGCAAGAATAGATTCCTTGCTAGGCATCACTCATAATAAGACACTAAAAAGACAGGAAATCAGGGACATAGCCCACGGTTTGAAGTTGACCGAGATCACGATCTTTGATTCTACCCATCCCGTTGATTGCCTATTCTGCGAGAGAAAACATGAGTGTGAAGACCCGAGAAACCAGGCAACATTTCACCAAAGCACGAAGGATATTGACAATGCAATCAAGCGAATTGAGAACCATCCAGATGTGGAGGTCCGAATGCACCTGATGAACGAAGCAGAGAACATCAAGAAGGCAATAGCAGCATTCGGCACATCACCCGCTTCATATCTGTTTATCATCGGGAAGAAATGAATTATTCTACCCGGATACCTCATTATGAGCGAGATCCCTTCAAGCCTAGTACCTCCCCCGGCTTCATCCAGATCTGGGACCTACCAGCGAGAACCCAGGCCAAGGTGCAGTCAGAAGCATCCGAATAACAGTATCCTGGAACATAATACCTAATTTATAGTGGTTTGAACTGGTACGATATCCTTAGACTCACGCTTCATCCCGAATGCCACACGCAATATACCGACGCGCCTGATAATCAATTGGTAGAGCAGCAGAGATGCTGCGAAAGAACCGACAACCACTACCAATAGCTTTGGTATAAGGGCGGTATTCCACTGAACTACAAAATAGGCAATAACAATGATGACCGGTTGATGCACTACAAAGAACGGCACAATGGCTTCCTGACCATACCTTAACACCCTGTTGCTAAAATTCAGAAAGTGCATGCCTATATAAAGAGTGAACGCTGTCCAGCACCAGCCACAGATAACAAACAAGCCCCACCAGACAAAGTCCTGTAGATTATGAGGAGGGCTTTCAATATTGAGGTCACCGGTAGAGAAGGTCATTATCACTCCCACGAGGAATGTTACACTGCCCACTGTTAAGGTGATAGCCCAGTCCCGCCGGATGGCTTGTCTTAATCGCTCATCTGAAATCACCAGGTAGCCTATGACAAAGAAAGAGAACAAGAAGAAGAAATCGGCCCAGTCATGCTCGTATGGGAAGAAGGGCTGCAAACCCAGCTTGATAATCAAAGGCAGAAGGACGAAAATAAGTATGCCGCCACGATGATGGCATACCTGTGCCAGCCAGGAGATAATCCGCTGCCCGCCCCCACCTCGAACCCACTGGAAGAACGGCAAGGCTAGCAACGAAAACATAAACAGGAAACCAAGGAACCAGAGGTGATAACCCACCACCCCAAAAATTCTGGGATTAGGCCCCCAAGGCAGTGAACTGACAAACTGGATAAAGGAGCCTGCAAATATACCTGTATGTACTTTATGACTCCATTCAAAATAGAGTTGTACCGAGGAAAGTACAATGGAGCCGACCACGAACGGAATCAGTAGGCGACGCGAGCGCTCTTTAATGTATTGGCTGGAGGTGCGCCGCTTCAGGGCAAACCATGTGCCGGCACCGGCAATAACGAAGAATAACGGCATACCCCAGGGAAAGAAGAAAGCCTGAATAGCCGTGACGATAATACTCTGATCCGCATTCTTAATGTGCCACGATGTTATGTTGAATACGTTGGTTGCATGGAATAGGAAAACCCCCAGTATTGCCAGTACGCGTAACCAGTCAATATAGTACAAGCGGGGCGCTATGTCAGCACGAGGCTGTGTTTGCTGCTCGGCATTTTGGCCTTCTATTTCGCACCCCCGGGCATTACCTGTGCCCGCTCAACCATAAACCGGCGAGCCTTTGGATAACACTGTAGTGGTGGGTAATAGATATTGGCCCAACTATATACCACTAAGGATTACATAACAACCACTACTTCCATTGAGTAACCCACAGTATTCCATTATATGACGCTCTACTTACGGTACCCCAATTAGTATGATTATCCCTGGAATTCACTTCCCAAATCTATTCCAGACTGAAAGGTGGATACTTGTCCGTTGTCAACAAAAAGGCATATGCAGATATTCTCAGACCCCATCGATATACACCAACTACAAAGTCGAAAAAGCTCCTGGGATAGCGACCGGTAAACAGGATGGCAAACCAAGCTATCACTATGCAAACGATGGCTGCAATCGCCAGGCAGGCCACGACAAAATAATGCGGTATAGCCAGTAACCACTTCACCAGTGGCAACCCGCGGCTAAGGTCTTTCGCGACGTCTGGATACGGGATCTCAATGTGAACCGACTGCTCTTCGTCAGTTGACGGGTATACGTCTGTAAGTAGACCGAGATAAGCTCCAACACGTGTACTAAACTTGGTCAATGCTAGATTCCAGTCAAACCACCACCTGGGGTACTTCTGACGGAAAAGAATCATGAGCAAGGGCGGTAGAAACAAGATGCCTCCCGCGGCATATAATAGGGTCCAACCACTCGGTAAAGTCAAATCCAAACTTCCACTTACCGCAGCCAGAACAATAGCGATTGGAATTACCGTGAAAATCCTAAAAAACGTGGTTAACCTATTAAGAGTTCTGTCCGGATAGTCGATTGCCAAATTGGCCGGATACGCGGGTGGAGTTGGGGGTGCTCCTGATGCTTTTGACTCCTTTTTTGCCATTTTTATTGATACCTCCTTTTATATTTCGATTTATAGTCTGTTCAACCGATGCATGTTGCTAAAAATTATTATCATATTAACTGCTAATTGAAAATATTTGCAAGTGGCATTCTAATAAAGTAGCAATTAATTTGTAGAAGGCATGATCGGCATGTCATCACGGGAGTTCGCCGTGGGAAAAGGGTGCTCCTTTCGTTCAAAATCAGGAACATACTCCTCTGCTGCTCCCATTTCCTGCACCCAGCCATTTTCTATACCCAAGTCGTCTATTAGCTTGAGAACCGCTTTATGCTCATCAATTGTAATCTTCCGGGAAAGCAACGGTACTCGAGACGCCCCGTGCATCGGTATGTATTGAGACATTATGCTAACCGTTACCGTGGGAGAAATCTCACGAACAAGCCAGGTTAACGATTCCTCACTACCTGCCAGCCCGTTGGGTAGAATAAGATGTCGTACTATTAATCCCTTTTGTGCCAAGCCAGATTCATTTACTACAAGGTCTCCTACCTGCCCATACATCTCTTTAATAGCCCGACGGGCTTGCGCTACATAGTACAGGGTATGCGAGAACTTCTTGGCCCATCTGTTAGAGCCATATCTCAAGTCAGG
>WOR8_10008517_pt1 | contig 10516 bp, 10 predicted proteins | sample DeeMarSeWOR38_10_FD_19890 | JGI IMG/M metagenome (IMG submission 19890)
CGATTATGTTAAACCCCATCATTTTTACGAGTTGACAGGACGCTCGGTATGCAGCTCAAGCTTCTTTATCCCCGTCGAAGCCGTTTCGCCCCCATAAATGGAGAGAATATGTAAAAGAGCAGATTTTCGTTTAAAAAGTAAGTGATTTCAGCCATTTTGTCAAGTACAAGCTAAAAACTGTTGTAGGGAAGCTTACAATCTTCATGCTCCCAGTGCTGAGAATTGTAGACTGAGGGTCAAAGGAGCGGACCTGCGGACCTTGATGAGCGCTTCGCTTAAAAAGCACGGCATTTGAGGAGCGGCTTTTTGAGCCTCGAGGATAAACGAAAAGGACTGAGTGCTTAGTGATAAGTGCTGGGACTGTGGTTGTCTCATCCGAAAGATGAGGAGGAACTAAATAATTGCTTATTTTTTGTTGACCTCAAGAATCTCGTTTTATATCTAATTTCAATTTCTGCTGATAAATATCGACCCAATCCATTCAAATTTGGAGTCTTGCATTTGTGGCATCGGCATCCTCTAAAAAGGTCATTTATGCAGCGTTAATTGGAAATTTTATGATTGCGCTGACAAAATTCATTGCTTTTTTTGTTACCAAAAGCTCGGCCATGTTGTCTGAAGGGGTCCATTCAGTCGTCGATACCGGCAACCAGGTTCTGTTGCTTTACGGGTTGCGCCGGGCCAGGCGTCCGGCAGACGATCTATTTCCGTTTGGGCACGGCAAGGAGGTCTATTTCTGGGGCTTTGTTGTTGCGATTATGATTTTTACCGTTGGTGCCGGGGTCTCTATTTATAAGGGCGTTCATCATATTCTCCATCCCACGACCATCCAGAACCCCAACATCAACTATATCGTGCTGGGCTGTGCCATGCTGTTTGAAGGGGCGGCCTGGTATTTTGCCCTGACCGAATTTACCAAAGTCAAAGGTAAATGGGGCTATCTCGAAGCGGTGCGCAGGGGTAAAGATCCCTCCATGTTTGTGGTGCTTTTCGAGGATTCCGCCGCCATGCTGGGTATCCTGGTGGCTTTTACCGGCATATTTCTCAGCCAGATCACGGGAAACCCCGTTTACGACGGCATTGCATCCGTGGTCATCGGATTGATTCTTGCCGGAACCGCGGCCTGGCTGGCCTATGAGATCAAAGGTCTGCTGATTGGAGAGAGTGCCCGCCCGGAGATTGTCAGAGGGGTAAAAGAAATCGCCCAATCCTACCCGAAAATAAAGAACGTCAACGAAATTTTAACCCTGCACATGGGGCCGGATTTTATTTTGCTGAATTTAAGCGTCGACTTTGCCGACAGCCTCCTGGCCGGGGATCTTGAAGATACGATTGCCAGGCTTGACAGGCAAATCAAACAGGCTTATCCGAAAATCAAACGCGTTTTTGTGGAAGCAGAGGCCAGAGGTGGAAAGACGGAGAGTGCTTAATTCATCGCAGATAGACGCAGACGATAAAGATTTTTTATTCGCCACGGACCCACACAGAAAATTTCAGAACACAAAACCTAATTTATTCTATGGAGAGATGACAGTTTCTCACCGGGCAATTAGTACTGAGTTTATCGAAGGTTTTCGTTTCGCCAAACTGTTTGTATCAGTCCGTGGCTAATTTAATAATTTTTTATTTCGCGGTCTAAATCCCGCTGCTCATCGCGACGCTTGATCGCCTCGCGCTTGTCATATTTGCGCTTTCCTTTCACCAGGGCCAGCGTGATCTTGACTTTTCCGCTTTTAAAATAAAGCCGCAGGGGAATCAGGGAGTGGCCCTTTTCATTGACTTTGCCGTAAAGTCGCTTGATTTCATGTTTGTGCAAAAGCAGTTTGCGCGGCCTTAAAGGGTCATGGTTATCATAATAGGCGAAGGGATAGGGCGCGATGTGCATCTGGTATACAAACACTTCACCATTTTTGATCCTGGCGTAGGAATCTTTCAGGTTTGCCCGTCCCTGTCTCAGGGACTTCACCTCGGTGCCCTTGAGGACCAGCCCGGCCTCGAACTCATCGACAATAAAATAGTCCCGGCGGGCTTGGCGGTTCTGGGCGATTATTTTGATGTGTTCCTCTTCCAAGGCAACAATATCTCTCTCTTAATTTAAATTCGCAACAGTCAACTCAAAGGTTCAGGGTTCAAAGGTTCAAGGATAGAGGCCTGAAGGCCAGTTTCATTGGTTCAATTGGTCTAATTGGTTCGATTGGTTCAGTTATTTAACTAATATAACCAATTAAACGAATTTAACCAATACAACAGGTTAAACAGATCCGCTAAGAAAAAGACCTCTGAACCTCTGAACCTCTGAACCTTGTCCCTGGACGATTAACCGGAGTACAATTGCTCTGCAAGAATATTGCCGTAAGTGTTCTTTATGAGCTCAAAGGTGTTTTTGGCCGTGGTCTGTTTGAGGACCTCTTTCATAAAGGTACGGGTATCCGCAACGTTCAAGGACCGGATAACCCGCTTGATATCCGGAATGGCTTGCGGGTTCATGCTGAGCTCATCCATTCCAATGCCCAATAAGAGCGGGATGTGATGGGGGGTGCCGGCCATTTCGCCACACATAAAGATTTTTATGTCTTTTTCCCGGGCCACGTCGGCGACATGTTTGAGCATCCGTATAATCGCCGGGTCAAGGGGCTGGAACAGGTGGGCGACCTGCTCATTGCCGCGATCGATGGCCAGAGCGTACTGAATCAGATCGTTGGTCCCGATACTGAAAAAATCAACGTTTTCAGCAATGACATCCGCCATGATCACTGCCGATGGCACCTCTATCATGGCACCGATTTCAATATCACGGTTATAGGGCAGGCCGTCTGTTTCCAGCGATTCGGCGGCTTCATCCAGCATCCGATTGGCTTCACGGATTTCAAAATAGGTTGATATCATCGGAAACAAAATTCGGGTATTGCCAAAAGCCGCTGCTCTGAGAATGGCTCGAAGCTGATCTTTAAACACCTGGGGTTTTATAAGGCAATAGCGGATGGCACGCAGTCCCAGGGCCGGATTGGCTTCCTCAGCGCTGAACTGATTGTTTAAAGCCTTGTCTCCATTGATGTCGAGTGTTCGGATAGTTACCGGTTTCGGGTGCATCGCCTCAACGACCTGTTTGTATTTATCAAAGAGTTCATCTTCGTCGGGGAAATCAGGACGATTGAAATATTGAAACTCGGTGCGGTATAGACCGATTCCATCACCACCATAATTCAGCAATGCAAACACTTCCTCCGGAAGCTCGATGTTGCCCATAACCGCCAAGCGGACCCCATCTACCGATTCAGCCGGCGCGTTGCTTTCGCTGGTGATGACAGCCTTGTATTCCTCGTAATCGATTTTAAGCTCTTCATACCGGACCAGGGTGTCTTCGGCGGGACGGATAATGACCGTACCGCTATTCCCATCCACAATGATGAGGTCATCGCTGCGAATCGACGCTGTGGCGGTTTTCAGCCCGACAACAGCGGGTATTTCAAGGCTGCGTGCGATAATGCCCGTATGAGATGCTTTACCGCCACGATCGGTAATAAAACCCATCACCCGTTCAAGATTGATCTGGCTGGTTTCAGCCGGTGTCAGGTCATGGGCAACCAGGATGACGCGCTTGTTGATTGCAGCGATATTGACCTTTTTCGTGCCCACCAGATTGTGCATGATGCTGTCGGCGACCTGAACGACATCAACTGAGCGCTCTTTTAAATAAGGGTCTGTCATGGTCTGAAATACTTCTATGAGGCTTGATACCACTTTTTTCAGCGCCCACTCGGCATTGACGTTTTCCTGTTTGACGGTCTCAATGGTTCGGCCATACAGCATTTTATCTTTGAGCAAGGCCATATGGGTTTCAAGGATGTGGGCATGCTGTAATTCTTCAGGGCTTTTTTCGACAATTTTAAGCAACTCATCCTTGGCGTTTTTTACCGCCGCTTTGAACCGCTTGACCTCATTGGATAGCTCTTTGTCCTTGATACGGTATTTCGGGACCACCTCGACGCCTTCGCTGTCAACCAGGTAGGCCTTTCCAATGCAGATCCCCGGAGAGGCATTGATTCCTTTTATGATTATTTCCTGAGTTTCTGTTTCCATTGAGTCTGCTTATTCCCCGAATCCACTTTCAACCAATTCCACGATGTCCTCAAGGATGCTAAAATCGGATTTATTTTCGATGCGAATGGTAATTTTTGTGCCTTTTTCACAGGCCAGCGTCAAAATATCCACAATGCTGGATGCATCTGCTTTCTCGTCACCTTTTTGTATCCAGATCGAAGCCCTTGATCGGTTGGCGAGACCCGCTATTCTGGCAGCCGAGCGCGCGTGCAAACCGAGTTCATTTACGATGGTGACTTCTCGGGATAGGGCTGGTTGTGATCTGTTCATTAAATAAGTATTACAAAAATTTGAGCAAATTATCAAAATTTCAATATATGTCAATTTGAAACCATTGACAAGACAGGAATTGGCTGTTAAAGTTTTGCTGGTTTTGATCACAACTATTTGAAATTAAAGTAGAATTACAACTAATCACCCTTTAAATCCGGAGGATTCAACCATGTCTGAAAAAATATTGATTTTCGGCAAAGATGCCTGACCCTACACGCGGGCAGCTCGTGAAGCCTATGCCAAACAGAAAAAGGATGTTGAATATCTCAACGTTAAATCGGATCCCAAACAACTCGATGTGATGCTGAAGCATTCCAAAGGCGCTCGCAAAGTTCCTGTGATTGTTGAAGGTGGCGACGTTACCATTGGGTTTGATGGCGGGACGTGAGGGGTGTAAATTTTTCAGTTGGAGGCTGAAAAAATTCGTTATGGATGGTCAAACTGAAACAGCTTGAGCAGGAAACCCGGGTACTGAGTGAGAACGAAGAAACGCTTATTATTATCTTGACTCAGGCGCAGATACATTATAGCTATATCATTTTAATAGAAGACTCACAATCAAATGAATTAAATTCAAGTATTTAAACGGGCTTGAGCCTTCTGTTTCCGCACAGCGCATTATGATGTGGACACATTTGTCGTTCACACCGGTTATCATCTTCGTAGCCGGTCTCGATTTTTTTTCGGATAAACAATCGATTAATTTCTTTATGAAAGGGGATCTGCAGATTGGCGGGATCAAACGCATTAAACCCAGGTGATGTCTTACTCGAACTAACTGACGTTCACATGTCTTTCGGTAAAGTCGTGGCGCTGGCGGGTGTAAACCTGAAAATTCGAAAGGGCGAAATTCACTCCGTCATCGGCCCCAATGGCGCTGGTAAGACCGTTATGATGAACTGCATCAACGGCCTTTACCACCCTCAGCAGGGGACGATCTCCTATAAGGGACAAAAGATCAACCATCTGAAGCCCTACCAACGGGCCAAATTAGGCCTGTCACGCACCTTTCAGAAGGTCGAAGTCTTCGGCGGCATGACCGTCCTCGATAATATTCGACTTGGGCGGCACATTCATTTTAAGTCCGGCATTGCCAGCGGGTCGGTGTGGGCCGGAAAAACAGCTAAAGAAGAAATTGAACACCGCGCGTTTATCGAAGAAGAAATTATCGATCTACTGGAAATTGAATCGATCCGCCACAAGCCGGTCGGCATGCTTCCCTATGGTCTTCAGAAACGGGTCGAGTTGGGCAGGGCCCTCGCTTTGGAACCGGAGCTGTTGATCCTCGATGAACCGCTGGCCGGACTGAATTTGGAAGAAGTTGAAGATATGGCGCGTTTCATTCTGGATGTCAATGAAGAAGAACGCTGGAAAGTCACCTGCCTGCTGGTTGAGCATGACATGGGGGTGGTCATGGATCTTTCGCATCAGGTGTTTGTGCTCAATTTCGGCTATACGATTATTGACGGCACACCTGAGGAAGTGCAAAATAATCCCGAGGTGATTAAGGCATATTTAGGAGAAGAGGATTTATATGCAACACGAAGGTAACATGCATCAAACAGGGGTTGAGATAACCGCAGATCTGACGATCCCAAAACTTTTTTATCAGAAAGCCACCAAATACGGTAACGATCGGGTGGCCATGCGCGAAAAGGAATTCGGCATCTGGCGTCCGATCACCTGGCAAGATTACCTGGAAAATGTGAAATACCTGGCTCTGGGGCTTATCAGCTTAGGACTTGTAGAAGGCGACAAGGTCTCCATGATCGGTGACAATCGTCCGGAAGGACTGTGGGCGGAGATGGCAACCCTGTGTGCCCGGGGAATCGGGGTATGGCTTTTCCGGGATTGTCTCATTGATGAGGTCAAATACATCATCGACCACTCGGATACCAAATTTCTCTTCGGCGAAGGTCAGGAGGAAGTCGACAAAGCCATTTCGATTATTAATGAATGCCCCAAGCTGGAAAAGATCATCTGGGATGATCCCAAAGGAATGCGCAATTACGAGGAAGATTATTTAATCAGTCTAAAAGAGTTGCAGCAGTTGGGCCGGGAGCTGGATGAAGAAAAGCCTGAACTTTTCGAAGAAATGGTCAACAAAGGCAGCGGGGAAGAAGTGGCCCTCCTATTCTATACTTCGGGAACGACGGCCCTGCCAAAAGGCGCCCTTTTGTCCCATCACAACATGCTGACCATGGGCCAGCATCTCATGGCAGTCGATCCGTGCAAAGCCTCGGACGACTACGTGTCCTATCTGCCGTTTGCCTGGATTGGTGAACAGATGATGTCGATTTCATGCGGTTTGCAGATCGGCTATACCATCAACTTTCCCGAGGAACCTGAAACCGCTCAGGAAAATATCCGTGAGATCGGCCCGCATGTCATGTTTGCGCCACCGCGCATGTATGAGCAGATGACCCGTACGGTGCAGGTCAAGTATCTGGATTCCACCTGGATCAAGCGTAAGTTATATGAGTTTTCAACCTATGTGGGCTATAAAGTTGCCAACCTTAAATTCGATAAAAAGCCGGTAACCTGGTATTGGCGGGCCCTGGAGTGGCTGGCCTCGATTACCATCCAGAAAAAGCTCAAAGACCATCTGGGTTTGTCCCGGGTGCGCAACGCTTATACAGGCGGCGCTGCCATGGGTCCGGATCATTTCCGATTTTTTCATGCCCTGGGAGTAAACCTTAAACAAATTTACGGCCAGACGGAAGTCGCCGGCATCTCGGTGGTACACCGCAGCGGCGACATCAAATTCGACACCGTGGGTCATCCGATTCCCGGAACAGAAGTCAAGATCGGTGAAGGTGGTGAAATCCTGACCCGCAGTCCGTCGGTGTTTCTGGGGTATTACAAGAATCCCGAAGCCACTGAAAAGACGTTGATCGATGGCTGGCTGTATTCGGGCGATAAGGGGTTTATCGATGATGACGGCCATCTGGTGGTTTTTGACCGCACCAAAGATGTATTCACGCTGAAGGACGGCAAACCTTTTGCACCCCAGTATCTGGAGACCCGTCTGAAGTTTAGTCCTTATATTAGAGATTCATGGGTGATCGGCGACAATAAAGATTATATCAGCGCCGTTCTATGCATCGATTATGCGGTGGTCGGTAAATGGGCCGATGAAAAAAAGCTGAACTATACCAGCTACCAGGAGCTTTCCCAGATGCCCGAGATTTATGATCTGGTTGAAAAACAGATCCGCCAGGCCAACAAAGATTTGCCGGATTTGGCCAAAGTGGTGAAATTTACCAATCTTTACAAGGAACTGGATGCGGATGATGATGAGCTCACCCGGACACGGAAACTACGCCGTGCCTTTGTCGAAAAACGTTATGATGATATCGTGAATGCGCTTTATTCGGACAATGATTCCGTCCATATCGATACGACCATCAAGTATGAAGATGGGCGTGAGGCCCATATTAAGACCGATTTACAAATCAGAAAGGTGGCGGACTGACAATTTACAATTGACGAATGACGATTGAATATTGACGGAATTCTGTCTTTATTTTTGACCGTTCTTAATGAGGGGTCAATTAACCCGATCGTCAATCGCAAATCGCCAATAATGAATCATAAGAGGAGCTTAACGGATGGAACTTTTTTTGATGACCCTGACATCGGGAATTATGATTGGCGGCATTTATGCGCTCGTAGCCCTTGGCTGGGTGCTGATTTATAAGTGTTCGGGTGTATTGAACCTGGCCATGGGAGAATTGACGCTTATCGGGGCCTATGTCTCATTGAGTTTCTATTCGATGGGGGTGCCGTTTCTGCTGTCCCTTTTGTTTTCACTGATTATCGGGTTTGTTCTGGGTATTCTGACGGAACGGATTTTTCTGGACAAGCTTATCGGTGAGCCGGTTCTGGCGGTGATTATGGTCACGGTGGGCCTTTCCTTTTTCTTTAAAGGTGTTGTGGAACTGATTTGGGGGACAGATACCCGGGTATTCAGCCCCCCGGTCTTTTCGATGGATGCGATTCGCTTAGGTCCGCTTTATATTGGCGAGGTCTATCTGTACAGTTTTTTGGCAGCCATCGCTTTGCTGATTATTTTTGTCAGTTTTTTCAAATACACCCGCTGGGGTCTTGCCATGCAGGCCACGGCCGATGATGAGATGGCGGCACTGTCCCTCGGCGTGAGCGCCCGTTTTGTTTATGCTGCTGCCTGGTCCATTGCTTTTATGGCGGCGGGTGTCGGGGGCACGCTTCTGGGGAATATTAACGGCCTCAACATTTCCGTAGGATTCCTCTCACTGCTGGTATTGCCGGCAGTGGTTCTGGGCGGACTCAATTCCGTTCCGGGGGCCATTGCAGGCGGCATCATCATCGGAATATTACAGAATTTTAGCGGAACCTATCTAGATAGATATTTTCCGGGCGGTATCAAGGAAATTGCACCGTTTGTGTTTATGGCGGTTTTTCTGCTTTTCAAGCCCTATGGGCTCTGGGGATGGGAAAGAATTGAAAGGGTTTGATTGGTTTCATTTGTTCAATGGGTTTCATTTGTTGTTAATTTTCCAACCAATTCAACCAAACTAACTAATTTAACGGAGTTTTTTTATGTCAACAACCTGGCTTCCATGTGGGGATTATCATCAAAACTATAGAGCGGACCATTCATGGTTCCAGTCGAAGTTTATCAAGGGAAAGATGATTCCCATTTACTCGGATTCTTACTGGCTCAGTGTCTGGTATATTGTTGGATTTACAATTCTGGGTGGATTAGGTGTTCAGCTTCTGATTGGATTTTGCGGCCAGATCACGCTGGGCCACGCCGCTTTTATTGCCGTTGGGGCCTATACCAGCACATTGCTTATTTTGGAATTTCCCTGGCCTCAAGTGCTTATTGATTGGGGTATTGCCTATCCGATCAGCATTTTTATTGCTGCTGTTGTGGCCGGCATATGGAGTGTTTTGTTCGGGCTTCCCTCAGCCCGGGTCAAAGGGTTTTATCTGATATTAACCACCATGGCCGCACAGTTCGTTACGGTAGATTTCGTCATTACCCAGTATGTGGCACAGATCGGCGGCCGTGGACAGGCCTTCTCGTTGCCACCGGGCACCATCAAGCTGGGGCCCTGGATAATTGATAGTGAACTCAAAATCTATTACATGTCGCTGGTTCTGGTGATTATCTGTGTTGCGCTGATGGCCAATCTCCTTCGCTCCCGGGTTGGCAGGGCCTGGATTGCCATCAGAGACAACGACATCTCCGCGGAGGTCATGGGAATCAATGTCGTCAAGTACAAACTTCTGGCCTTTTTCGTTGCCGGGTTCCTGGGTGGAATTGCCGGATCTTTTTGGATTAGCGGCCTGGCGGCCATCAGTCCCGAACATTTTCCCTGGTTTCTGTCTTTACAATTGGTGGGCGTCATCCTGATCGGTGGCGTGGGATCTATTCACGGAACCATATTCGGCGCTATCTTTATGGTGGTGGTGATGGAACTTTTGCAACTGGCGGTCATGCCGTTTGCCGATACATTTCCAAAGCTTCTGATAGATTTCCTGTTTATCAAGGAGGCGGCTTTTGGATTGGCCATTTGCGCTTTTCTGATTTATGAGCCCAATGGCCTGGCCTATCGCTGGTGGCAGATCAAAAATTATTTCAATCTGTGGCCATTTTCCTATTAGAAAGCAAGTTAAGCAATGATTGACCAGGCAAGTAATAACCAACTGCCAAAAGAAGGAGGTGATAACTGATCTGTTCCGTTTAGACTTGATTAAATCTGACTTTCCAACACAGGGAGGAAACTATGAAGTCAAAATTTTTTGTAATTTTATCAGTGATATTCCTTCTCGCCGGATTTTTTTCCACGGCGAGCGCAGCGGATATCAAAATTGGATCACTCAATGACATGACGGGAGCCACCTCAGACGTGGGCAAGGACTATGCGCTGGCTGTTGGTGAAGCCATTCATTACATTAATGATACGGGCGGAATCAACGGCAAGAAAATCAAGCTGTATCAGTTCGATTACGGATATCGAATTCCCGAGGCTTTGACCAAATATAATCTTTTTAAGCGCCTAAAATGCATAGCGGTACTCGGCTGGGGAACCGGCGATACGGAGGCCCTGGCGCCGACGGTTGCCAGAGACAAGATGCCTTATGTATCGGCTTC
>WOR8_10007323_pt1 | contig 10515 bp, 7 predicted proteins | sample DeeMarSeWOR38_10_FD_19890 | JGI IMG/M metagenome (IMG submission 19890)
AAGTGGCCGTCATCCGGAAAAACATCGGCCTGCATGGGCAGGAAAGCCCCACCAGAGTCTGCAATGTAGACACAATTGAGGCCACACTGCTCGGCTATTGCCTGGGCCCGCATGTGCTTTTTTAAAGTGATGGGGAAATAGGTTCCCGCTTTAACCCTGCTGTCATTGGCAAATATCATGCTCCAATTCCCATGAATCTTGCCAAGACCGGTAACCAAGCCAGCGCAGGGCACATCACGTACGCCACCGGGGTAGTCCATGCCGAAACCGGCAATCACCCCGAGCTCAAAAAAATCTGTACCAGGATCTATGAGGGCCTGGACCAGTTCACGTACCGGTTTTTTGCCCTGTTTGGCCAACCGGGCGATGGCCCTCTCCCCTCCCGGGGTGACTGCCTGCTGGATGCGCTGTGTCAAGTGCTCTTCTTCCTGAAACCAGTGCTCTCTGTTTATTTTTGCTTGGCTAGTATGGTCTTCTTGCATGTTCTTGGCTCACTCCGTTCGCCGCAGAGCGCATAGAGAATGGCGCATAGGGTAAAAACAATAAGATTATAGATGCTATGCGCTGAGCGCTCTACTCTGTGCGTCTGAGTCTAACGCCCCTTGTACACCGGCTGGCGTTTTTCTTTAAAAGCCCGAAGGCCTTCTATCCGATCTTCCGTTGGAATGCATGTTTCATAGGCACTAGCCTCCAGTGCCAGTCCTGTGTGAAGCTCCACTCCCTGGCCCTTGTTGATAGCGAACTTAGCCTGGGCCAGGGCAATAGGGCCAGCTTTGGCAATCTCGCCGGCCAGCTCCAGGGACGCTTCCATGAGCTTGTCTCGTGCCACGACCCGGTTCACCAGCCCCGTGGCCAGTGCCTCCTGAGCCGAAAGCTGCCTCCCTGTGTAGATGAGTTCTTTGGCCAGTGAAATTCCTACGAGACGGGGGAGACGCTGAGTTCCCCCGGCCCCGGGTATGATGGCGAAGCGCGTTTCGGTAAGTCCCAGAGTGGCATCAGCCACGGCTACCCTCAAATCGCAAGCCAGTGCAAGCTCTGTGCCGCCGCCCAGGGCAAATCCATTGATAGCGGCAATTACCGGCAGTGGCAACTCCTCGATCTTGATGAACAACCTGCGAACAGCAGAGAGGAAGCTCCGCACTTCGTTCTCAGCCATACCTAGCCGTTCTTTGAGGTCTGCGCCCGCGCAAAAAGCCTTGCCACCACCGCCGGTGATTATCAGTACCCGAAGGTCTGGCAGAAACGGTACTTCATCAATAGCCCGTTCAAACTCCTGCAGTAGTTTTGCATTCAAGGCATTGCGCACCTCGGGTCGATTGAGAGTGATAATCAGGAAAGGCGGCCGATGCTCTATGAGAAGTACCTGCTCGGACATAGCATTGTTCTCCTTCGAACTGCCACTGCAACACTGTACAGTGGCAACTGCATTGAAGCTCCCTGCTGTCCATCCCGGGCGGGATGGGAAGCACTGTCTGCGGACTAATGTATACTCCAACTCCCCTTGCAATCAAGATTTTTCCACCACTCGCCAAACAGGGACGGCCTTGCTTCCGTTGATCAGGGACAGCCACACCCTACAACATTCATGCCCCAAAACCCAGACATAAATCATACTGAAATTATAGTCTTTGCGTTGACAATCCTTGGCTCCGTCTTACTATTCAGCTATGTACCTTTCATATTCAGGCGCTTCAACGTTTTCATTTCCAGTTGAAGTTCTGCTATGTAACGTGTCTTTTTCACGAAGGGATCTTCTATGCGAATTAGGGACATAATGACCAAGAATCCGATAACAGTGCAAACCGACACCCGCCTGCGGGATGCTCACAGGCTCATGGTGGAGCACAATATTCGCAAGCTTCCTGTGCTGAAGAATAAAAAGCTCGTGGGAATAGTGACTTATGACATGATCCTGGAGGCCTCACCTTCGCCTGCCACTTCCTTGAGCATCCAGGAAGTGCACTTTCTTCTTGCAGAAATGAAGGTTAAGGAAATCATGGCCAAAAATCCGGAGACACTCGAACCTGATACACCCTTTGAAAAAGCCCTGCTCTTAGGCCAGAACAGTCGTATCCGTGGTTATCCTGTCGTTGACAAGGGTAAGCTGGTCGGAATTACTACCCACGGGGATATCCTTCGACTGCTGACCAGAACCCTGGGCTTGCACGAGGAAGGTTTCCGTGTAACCATTGAGGGACTTGGTGGTCGCTTGGGAAAACTCAAGGACATTATTTCCATCTTTGACCGTCACCAAGCGGTGGTGATGAGCATACTGACCCTGCCCACAGGAGAGGGCAAAGACTGGTTGGTGGTTATCAGGCTCAAGGTAAAAGATGGGAACGGCGTTGTCCGCGACCTGAGAAAGGCTGGTTTTCAAGTGAGTTATGCGGCCTAGTCGTGGGCAGGATATTTCCTATTCCAATTTTTGCTCAAATACTCTATGCTGTAGTACGTGAAAGTTATTTTTATCTCTTTCCTTCTCTTCGACTCTCTTTTTTTCGGTGTGAGTGCACGAGCTCAGAACGGAGTAATTGCTGGTCATGGCGCAGGTTATATGGAAAGACATTGTATGGACTGGTGAGGGCAGAGACCTGGGTATCAAGGAGCTTCTCACAATCCTCAAAGGGTACGGCCCCATGGAGGTGCTCCACTTTGAAAAGCCCAACCATTATAAAGGCAAGATCAGCCTGTGGTTGGACGAAAAGGGAATCAGACACATTACTCTCTATCATCTGGAAGTCTTGAGCCATAGGCGTATGGGCGAGGGCAGGCGAGCTTTACAACACCTGCACAAAATATTTGGTGGCTCAGTACACGTGGAGGACCCGGGCGAATTGATACCCTCGGACGAGAAGGCTGGCGGCATACATGTTCGTCAGCCAAACCAGGAAAGCGCCATGTTTTGGATCAAGATGTTTACAGAAAATCTCGTTCAGACGGTGGAAGGCGATATCATGAATCTAGATGATACCACCTCCTCCCGTGAGCTGGATGAGATTATCTATAAATTTTCAGCCCAACCCCAGGATGCCCGGAGAACTAAATCTTTAGAGTAGAATTCATCCTGAAACTTCGTAGGTCATAAGCCGTTCGCGTTGCTCCCTCCTTTGTGCCTTTGTGGCCGGCAGGTAATAGCGAAAGCCACCGCACTCAAATACCCGTATGCTTCCATCAACTGCTAGGCCGCAGCTCTGCTGAGGCTGTCCTCCAATACTCGAATTTGTCTGATGCTTGCAGTTGTAGCACTCCTTGTAACGGCAGCGGCTATCTCTAGGGGCGCTCATAGGGGGTCCTCCTTTCCCAAGCCTTGGGGTTAATGGTGCAATCGGACCGAATATTTGCGCACAGCAATGCAGCTTTCTGGAGGTAAAACCGTGGGGAGATGAACATCCAATGATAAGCTTTGACCATCTCTAAGGAATTAATGGAAGGTTCGGGATACGATCAGAATGCCTGCGCTTTCATTTTAATTCTATAGGCTGGGTACAAAAATGGCAAAGTCTTTTTTTGAGATTTTTATTCTATACATATCCAACAAAGAGGTTTAGCTCCTTGTCATCACCTTTTCTGCAGAGTAAGGTTATCTTTGTTTTTTGCACAAGGGATAGACTCACTGCTGAAAGCTGAACGCTGGAACATATAATGGTTGAGATAAAAAAAGGAACTGAAATCGAACTGGTGGTGGAGAACCTTTCCTTTGGCGGCAAAGGTTTGGCCCGCGTTAATGGCTTCGTCGTCTTTATCGACCGCACCATCCCTGGCCAGCGAGTCCTTGTTCGGATTACGCGAAAGAAAGCTTCCTATGCTGAGGCGAGGGTGCTGGCATTGTTGGAGGATTCACCCCAGGCCATTGCCCCACGCTGCACTCACTTTGGAACCTGCGGCGGTTGTCTGTGGCAAAATCTTTCCTACAACGAACAACTCAAGGTCAAAAGAGATATGGTCTGGGAGTGTCTGGCCCATATCGGTGGGCTCACCCATGACGTGGTCATGCCAACCCTCCCCTCCCCACAGATTTACTACTACCGCAATAAGATGGAATTCTCCTTTGCAGCTCGTCGTTGGTTGTCCCAAGAGGAATTAGACCGCAACCAGCTGGAAAAGCCTCGCAATTTTGCCCTCGGCTTGCACGTAAAAAGATTCTTTGACCGAGTGTTGGATATTGAGGAATGTTACCTGCAAAATCCCTTGAGTGTCGCCATTCTCAAAAGGGTGCGGCAGTTTGCCTCAGCCTCAGGACTTCCACCTTACAACACCCGCGACCATAAGGGTTTCTGGCGTTTTCTGGTGGTGCGGGACAGCAAGCACACCGGACAAATACTGGTAGAGCTAATCACTGCACCTCATGGGAGCACCGCATCACCGATAGAGGACCTTGCCTCCATGCTCCTCTCCGAGATCCCCGAAATAACTACCCTCATCCATGGTGTTAGCAAAAAAAAAGCACAGATAGCGAGTGCAGATACCCAAGAAGTAATCGTGGGTCCGGGTTATATTGAGGAGAGGCTTGGTGACTTCCAGTTCCGCATTTCCTCGGGAGCCTTCTTCCAGACCAATAGTAAGGCAGGCCAGATTCTTCTCGATCAGGTACTGGCAGGGTGCGCTCTTACCGGCTCCGAAATTGTTTGGGATCTTTACTGCGGTACTGGGGTCATGGCCATTGGCATGGCACGTGGAGCACGAAAAGTTATTGGCTTTGAACTAAATCAGCAAGCACTGGCTGACGCCCGGATCAATGCCAGATTAAATGGGATTGATACGTGCGAGTTCGTTCCAGGTGATGTGAAGGCTTTACTTGATACCCCCTCTTCTCTTATTCAGCAGTATGGGGAACCAGACGTAGTGGTGACTGATCCACCCAGAGCAGGCATGCATCCTGCGGTGGTAAAACAGCTTGCGGCCTTGGCCCCGCCAAAGATAGTCTGCGTCTCCTGTAACCCTGCCACTCTAGCCCGGGATCTAAAAATGCTCATGGAGAAATATCGCCCCCTCCGGGTGCAGCCCGTGGATATGTTCCCCCACACCCCCCACATTGAGGCCGTCGCCGTCCTCGAGAGGCGGGACTAAAAAACCTCAAAGAGCACAAAGCACACAAAGGGAAAAATAAATCTTTGTGGTCTTTGTGAACTTCGTGGTGAAGAATCGATTTGGCAAATGTTTAGCCCGGATATTTCATGAATCACTGTCGCGAGACCATGAAGATGGGCGTGCCACCTGGCAAACGTCCCGCGGTACCGCGGGATTGGTCCCGAGGCGTACCTGAACGGTACGTCGCAGGGGCCGACACCCGAGAACGCCAGGAAGGATGTCCATATCCGTGGTCGCAGCAAGTGATTCATGAAATATCCGGGCTAGGCGTCGATCTCGCGGACGAAGACTGCGTTTTCCTGAATGAAGGCATAGCGCCGGGCCGGTTCGCGACCGAGAAGGGTCTCAAAAGCTTCGTTAGTCCGTGCACCATCTTCCACCGTTACCTGAAGCGCCCTTCTGGTTTTGGGATCCATGGTAGTTGCTTTGAGCTCCGCCGCATTCATCTCTCCAAGGCCCTTGAATCTTTGGATGGAAACCTCTTTGGCGGGGTACTTGGCCAGCAACTTCTCTTTGTCCGCCTCACTGTATACGTAATAAAAACGCTTCTTCTTATTTTCCTTGGCCTGAATCCTGTACAGGGGAGGCTGGGCCAAGTAGATATGCCCCTTTTCGATCAATTCACGCATATAGCGATAAAAAAAGGTTAGGAGAAGAGTGGATATGTGAAAGCCATCAACATCCGCATCGCAATTGATGAAAATCTTACCATAACGCAAGCGGCTGTAGTCGAAATGACCCCCAACCCCTGTTCCGATACACCTGCTGAGCGCTTGGATCTCTTTGTTTTGCCTGATTTTGTCTGCACTTGCCTGTTCCACGTTTAAAATTTTACCTCGCAAGGGGAGCACTGCCTGAAAGCGGCGGTCACGAGCCTGCTTACTCGAACCGCCGGCGGAATCGCCCTCCACAATGAATAACTCGGTTTCCTCCACCCGGTTTGAAGTGCAGTCGGCCAGTTTGCCCGGCATAGTAAGGCGACTGGTTGCACTCTTGCGCTGTACACTCTGACGGGCCTGGCGCGAAGCCTCCCTGGCCTGAGTTGCCAGCAGTATTCTCTCGACTATGGACTCGGCAGCGGTACGATTGTGGAACAGATAGTTTTCGAAGGCGTCCTTGACCACAGTCTCCACTTGCGGTTGTATGTCTGAGTTGAGTCTCTCCTTGGTCTGTCCTTGAAATTCCAAATCTCCAGAAACAAAAACACTTAGCACTGCTACCAACCCTTCCCGGACATCTTCCCCGGTGATCCCCTTTATCTTCTTTGACTGACTGTTTTGCCGTGCCATATATTCACGGACTGCCCGGGTAAGTCCATGACGGAAACCATTCTCATGGGAGCCGCCACCGCTGGTGTAAACAGAGTTAGCATAGGAGTAGAGAGCCCTGTCAGTGGTCGTTGTCCACCAAAGGACCGCTTCCAAGCGCAAATCATTGTCGTAGGCAAAATAAAAGGGTGCCTCGGTGATAACCTCCTTCTCCCCGACCAAGTCCTCGATATAATCCCTAATCCCCCTATCGAAGTGAAATCTATCCACCGTCCCGTTGATCTGGTCATCTACGGTAATAGTTAAACCTCGGGTGAGAAAGGCTTTGGCCTTGGCTTGCTCCTTGATTATTTTGGGATTGAAAACAACGTCTTTGAAGATGTCAGCATCCGGTCGAAACACCACTGTCGTTCCCCGTTTTGTTGTGGGGCCGAGATTCTCCAATTTACTCTTCCGCTTACCCCGGGCAAAATTCTGTTGCCATTCCACCCCGTCACGTCTGGAGAAAACCTGCATAAATTCGCTCAGAGCATTTACCACTGAGATACCAACCCCGTGGAGCCCTCCGGAGACCTTATAACTCTTGGTCGAAAACTTCCCCCCGGAGTGCAGTGAGGTCATAATGGTCTCGAGAGTATTCTTTCGGGACTGGGGGTGCTTGTCCACCGGGATACCCCGGCCGTTGTCAGTAACTTCTATGCTGTTGTCTGGACCGATAGTGATGTGAATGCGGTCGCAATAGCCGTTCAGTGCCTCATCTACTGCATTGTCCAGGGCCTCGGTGAAGAGATGGTGCAGACCGGTAGTCGAGGTATTACCGATGAACATTCCCGGTCTCAGCCGCACAGGCGCCAGTCCCTTGAGTACCTGGATGTCCCTTCCGGTGTAGGTGCTCACCATTATCTCCTGCGGCTGCGGGCGAACTCCCCCTGGCCGCCATCAAGTGAGATTAACTTTAAGTTTAAACTTATAAATAGAAATGTCAAATAAAATTATAATGATGTAAATATCTTACTTCAAATAGTGCGGGAGTCATGTACCTGTATATCTCGCTTACAGTGGCACAGAATGCTCACAATCGCCATCCACCTTGAGTCCAGCCAGTTCTTCCTCTCCGGACTGTAACTGGACATCCTCGATTCCGCCCCGAACTACCGCACCCTTGGCGCCACGGTTGTAAATGGGCAATTCTGCCACACGTATCTCTTGTTCCTTGCCCTTCTTGTTTCTGGTTACAAGGAAATCGTCTTGACTCACCGTAAAGAAAGCCTTTACACCCGGAGAATCAGGCTTAATCAGTCTGATCCCGCGGCCAGCTCCTGCCAGGACATTCACCTGTCCCATTGGCGTAACCAGGATCCTGCGGCTGGTGGCTATGGCCAGAAGCGGTCTTTCCACTGGACGCACGCCAACTACTTCATCACCAGTGCGAAGCCGAATCAGGGTCCGTCCAGCTCTGGCGCTGGGATCTTTAAGCGTGCTGCGTTCGAAACAAAACCCCATTCCCTGGCGAGTTACTACCAGACACAGTGGTGGAGGTGGTTCTGGCGATTCCCTCTTACCAGATGCTCCATCCTTGCCCAGGTCAGGAAAAAACGCCAGCTGCCCTGGTTCAGCGTAGCCGCTGCCTGTGTCTGGCTGCACCATGAAAGAAATATCCGACACAGCTCCAGGCTCAGGTTCCGCAGTGAATGCGGCTACAATCTTCTCCTCGTCCTGGAAGCTGAAAACTGTTTGAATTGGGTCCCCATACCCTTTACCCGAGACATCCAGATCGTATACACGACTAACATAGACTTTGCCAAAATTTGAAAAGAAGGCAGCCGCATCTCTGGTGTTGCACCTTATAACGGCCATCACCTCGTCACCTTCCTTGAGCATCTGGGTGCTTGGATCGTAGGACTTCACCCGTTTGAGCCAGCCATTTCGGCTGATCACTACATAGACATCTTCATGGATGACAAAGTCTTCTCTGTCGTAGGTCAGTTCCCGGCCGTCAGCAATTACGGCAGTAAGCCGCTTGTCGCCGTAGGTCTTTTTTAATTCTGCAATTTCTTTTCGCACTTCCTTCCAGATCCTGGCCCGGCTGGTCAAAATGGTTTTTATCTCCTTGAGCCGCTTTTCCTTCCCGGCCAGCTCTTCCTCTATGTTATGTACCTCCAGCCTTACGAGGGCGTGCAAGCGAAGGTCCAGAATTGCCTTGGCCTGGTCGTCGTCCAGGTCGAAACGGATCTTGAGATTGTCGTGGGCCTCCTGTCTATCCCGGGCCACCCGAATAATTGCGATTGCAGCGTCCAAATCAACAAATATCCTCGCAAAGCCGAGAAGTATGTGGATCCTCCTCTCCAGGTTGGTCCTCTCGAACTCCAGTTTGCCCACAATCACTTCTTTGCGAAAATCGAGAAAATGATTGAGTATCTCCTTTATGGACAGCCGCTCCGGAGTCGCTGAGGGCGTCAGGCAGGTAAAGTTCAGGGGGAAGTTTATTTCCATATCAGTGTGTTTGAACAGAAACGTCTCTATCTTTGCGGGTTCTACTTTGCCGTCTCTTAACTCAAGCACCACTCGCACCCTCTCGTCGCTTTCGTCCTTCACATCGCTCACCATGGGAAGCTTTTTTGAAAGGATCAGCTCGGCGATTTTCTCAACCAGACGGGATTTGTTCACTGAATATGGCAGCGAGGTGATAACCAGCTGCTTCTTGCCCCTTTTGAGTTTTTCTACCTCGAACTCCCCCCGCACCTTTATGCTGCCTTTGCCGCGGCGGTATATCTCGCTTAAATCTTCTGCCGAGGAGATCATCTGGCCGCCGGTGGGAAAATCGGGACCCTTGATCCGCGCCATTATTTCAGCGGTGTCGGCGTCTTCGTTACCAATCAAATGGATGAGGGCATCGCAGACCTCGCTCAAGTTGTGAGGCGGGATATTTGTGGCCATGCCAACGGCAATTCCGCTAGAGCCGTTAATAAGCAGATTGGGTATGCGCGACGGCAACACCGCCGGCTCAGTAAGGGTACCGTCGTAATTATCTCTAAAAGCAACTGTTTGCGCCTTGAGATCACTTAACAACTCCCCGGCAATGGCGGAAAGTTTCGCTTCCGTGTAACGCATGGCTGCGGCGGCGTCGCCGTCCAAGGAGCCGAAATTTCCCTGCCCGTCCACGAGAGGATATCTGAGAGAAAAGTCTTGGGCCATTCTCACCATAGCATCGTAGACGGCAGCATCACCATGGGGATGGTATTTTCCTATTACCTCCCCTACCACTCTGGCAGACTTCACGTGACGGGCAGCCTGCCTGGCCCCAATAGTTTCCATGGCGTAGATGATGCGCCGATGCACCGGTTTGAGACCGTCACGTACGTCGGGAAGGGCGCGGGAAACTATGGTGGAAAGGGCATAGGCAAGATAGCGGGATTCAACTTCTTCATGCAGGATGGTTTGGGAAACCCCCATAGGCAGGTTTTCTCCTTTACAGGTTACACTCCACAACCTCCTTTGCTGGCGACTTGTAGCACCTGCCGTCACCGCTGTCAAGTCGTAGCGAGCCGGCAACTTTATCAATTTTTCCCATGGAGAGGTGAATCTGTTGAGTGCAAAGTTCAAGGTTCAAGGTTCGAGGTTCAAGGTTTTCATTCTCTTCGACCTCGAAAATCTCCGAACATAAAGGGCCTTACACATAGCTATTATTTCCATAGATATCGAGTACTTAAAACCTATCAAAACAAGTATCTCAACCCTGGAACCTGGGACTTGGAACTTGGAAACATTGTTAGAGTTGAATTATACTCGTTTTTGGTGTCTCATAGTGGCAATGCAAGGAGATGAGATTATGAACCATCTGACGAAACTTTTAGAGGAATTCTCTACCTGCCCTGGACCACCGGGAGGGGAAGAACCGCTAGCCATTCTAATCAGAGAATACTTGCAATCTCAGTGTCAGATTCAGCGTGACGGCCTTGGCTCGCTCATTGCAATCAAGCAAGGAACGAGAAAGAAGCCGCGCATTATGCTCACGGCCCACATGGACGAGGTGGGCTTCATGCTGCAAAATATTACCAAGGATGGTTACGTGCGGCTCCAGCCCCTAGGTGGCTGGATAGCGAATCACCTTCCTGGCCAGCGGCTGGTTATCCACGGGAGCAAAGGGGCAGTTGAGGGA
>WOR8_10007325_pt1 | contig 10515 bp, 8 predicted proteins | sample DeeMarSeWOR38_10_FD_19890 | JGI IMG/M metagenome (IMG submission 19890)
GAGCCGCTTTAAGTCCGGCCTTATGCCACAGCGTAGCCAGGCAGATAGAATCGTTGCCGCAAGTGTTGTACCCGTAGATATTGAAGACCTTCACAGGGTCGCCCAGCTCATTGTTGTCACCTCCGGAATGGTGCCTATACCGGATTTCCTGGAACCAGAGGGCAAAGGCCTTGCCTGCATCGGTCATGCCGGGAGATACGGCGGCCGAAACGATTTCTTCGATGCTGCGGAAATTATTACGGCCATTTGAGAGCCACGGATTGATGATGTCGGTTTCGCCGACATTCTCTATCCGAATCGAACGGTTGGACTCCCATGTCTGTATGATGGCCCCTTCCCTCGCTATTCCACAGCCCATGGGCGACCGACAATTACGACCATCCATCGTGCCGCCCTGGATGATTGTATACTTGTATGTCCCCTCGCTGATCTCCTCGACGTGTGACCTGGCGGCATCGGTTGGGTGCGTATCACTTGAACGGGGATACCATGTCTCGCCGGCAATGACCCGGCTCGGTAGATAGAGAGCTTCCGCAAGAGATACCGAAATGACAAACAGAATCCACACACATGCGCTGGTTTTCATTATCTTTGACCTTCTATTATTTTTCATAAACAAAGTTCTTACACACTGGACTGTAATATTTTACTTGAATGGTCTGCCCATTTCAATTCCCTTGGCGGCAGAGGTTGCATGAAGGATATGTGTATTCCGTTTTTATCCACATGGAACGTGAATTGGATCAAAAGAAAATTTATTGAAACCGAACGGTGACTCTGGTATCGTGGGATCCTGAGTATTAAGTAAATATAACAGGTGGCATCACTACCTGAAATAATAAGAAGGAGTGAACTTATGAATGCACGATTTGATTTGAATCGCCGTCAGCTCCTTCAGACCGCCGCGATAACAGCCACGGGACTTTCACTTTCAGCAGAAGCTAAAGAACCGCCGTCGACATTGGATCATGGCACGGCTGCTGAGATATCCGTAACCGGCACGTCAAACGCCCTACCCCTCAAAGGCAAGGTCATTGACTGTCATGCACATTTGACTCATCGCAGCCGTAAAACATGGGAGGCCGACGACCGTAAGCTCATTGAAGCGGCAGATAAGCTCCGAATCGACCAATTGTGTTGCTCGATCCTCACACCGCAACGGCCGGCGACCGCCGAAGGTTTTCGGGAATGCAACCGCTGGACGGCAGACGGTATGCACCGTTTCCCCGGCCGGGTACTCGGCTACTGCTACGTAAATCCCGGCTATCAAAGAGAGGCATTAGAGGAAATCCGCCGCTGCGTGGAAGACCGCGGATTTATCGGCATTAAGCTTTATAATGAGTACAACTGCACCGAGCCGGTGGTATTTCCAATCGTAGAGTTGGCGATTAAGCTGGGTGTGCCGATCCTGCAGCACGCATTGCACTCTCACTATTTCGTGGAAGACCAGCCGCGAATGTCCGACAGCGGACACCTCGCCGAATTAGCTCGCCGCTACTCGGAGGCCATGCTTATCTGTGCGCACATTTCCGGCGGTGGCGATTGGGAGTGGACTATCAAAGCCGCACGTCACGCACCGAACGTCTTGCTCGACACCAGCGGCAGCGTAACAGACGAGGGCACGGTGGAAATGGCAGTAGCAATAGCAGGGATCGATCGGGTCGTCTTTGGCTGTGATTCATCTATGACGGCCGGAATCGGCAAGATTCGCGGGGCGAACCTGAGTATACAGGACAAGCAGAAGATACTGGGTGGGAACATGACGAGGATTTTGCAAAGGCGGAAATCATGATCTTTGACGTGAATGCTTATCTCGGTCATTTTGCATTCCGACGGCTACGTTATAACACGGCCTCGTCACTGCTCGCATTGATGGACTCCAAACATATCGACATGGCGGTCGTCTCCAGCGCCAGCGCTATCACCTACCGCAATGCGCAGGCCGGTAATGAGGAGCTGGCGCAGGAAATCCGGAGTCATAGTGACCGGCTGATTCCTTTTGCTGTCATCAATCCGTTTTACACAGACTGGAAGGATGATCTTAAAATCTGCCAAGAGGAATTTGGAATGATGGGTTTACGCCTCTATCCCGGGTGGCACAACTATAAGCTTTCCAGCCCGTGCTGTAAGGAACTCGTGGATGCCGCAACCGAGAGAGGTATGGTTATCTCCATTCCTATTCGCGTGGAGGACAACCGCCAGCGTAGCTGGCTGCTGAATGTTCCTGATGTGCCGCTTGAAGAGATTATCGAGTTAGTGAAAACTCACCCAAAAGCACACTTTATCCTACTGAACGGCATCGGCTATACAAGGTGTCCGCTTGGGCGAAAAAACAACGGCCTGCCGTCCAACTATGCCATCGGACTATCTCGCTTGAGTGCCACGCTGGCAAACGAGCTTGGACAGATAATCACGAACCTGGGCGCCGAGCGTATAATGTTCGGGACAGGAATGCCTTTCAACTATCCAGATCCCGCATTAGTGAAGCTGGAAGTATTGGACGCAAGCAAGGCCGACAAGGAAAAAATCCGCTCGCAGAATGCAATAGCCTGGTTGAGTTTGTAGCATAAAACGGACACTGAATAGATTATACAATGCAAAGAAAGGAGGATTATTCAATCATGAGGTTCTCATTGATGGTTTCTCTGGTTATTTCGATGTGTGTAGTATGGCCAACTATGGGGGCTGATGAGCCGCTGGTCGTCGAGGTTTGGCCGGGCAAAGCTCCGGATGAGATTGGCAATATCGGCGAGGAAATGGTCCGAATGTCGCCTAAGCTGGACCGCAAGCAGGTCGAGGTTACCGAGCAAACAAGGCTGGTGACAAACGTCACTGAACCTACCCTTACTATCTATAGGCCGCCGAAAGAGAAGGACACCAGGACTGCAGTGCTTATCTGTCCCGGGGGCGGCTACTGGGATCTTTACTGGCAACTCGAAGGTGAGGAAGTTGCCGCATGGTTGAATTCTATGGGCGCTACCGGCATCATTCTCAAGTACCGTGTTCCTCGTCGGCCCGATGAGCCCAAGGGCGAGCCGGCTCGACGTCCGCTCCAGGATGCTCAGCGGGCCGTCAGCTTAGTTCGAAGCAAAGCAAGCGAATGGGGTATCAATCCGCAGCAAATCGGCATGGTGGGTTTCTCGGCCGGCGGTCACCTGGCAATTGCGACGGCAACGAGCTTCGAGCAGCGGACATATGAGCCTGTTGATGACGTGGATAAAATCAGTTGCCGGCCCGACTTCGCCATTGGAGTCTATTCAGGCTACTTGAAGGCAAAAGACAAGGATGAAATTGCTCCCGGAATGCATATCCCGGCTGGAACACCTCCGATCTTCCTTGCACATGGCGGTGACGATATCATAAGCCCGCCGGAGCATAGTGTGTTAATGTACCTTGCTCTGAAGAAAGCAAATGTTCCAGCAGAGCTGCACATCTATGCGACTGCCGCCCATGACTTCGGCGTCCGCCCGAGCGACCATCCGTGTTCTACGTGGACACAGGCGTGTACAACATGGATGCGTCACCAGGGATTGCTAACGCCGCCCCAGCAAACACACTGATCGAAAAGATTCTTCTCGGACAAGATTGGTCTAAGGGCTATGTACAATATTACGCTATCTTGAGCTTGTGGCACTCCGAGATTTAAATCCTGTATAGAGAATTATGGCCTCAATTGAATTGGTGCTTTATAATAGAAAAACTGGTTAAATCAATGGCTAATACATGATCTATGTTTGTAGCTTACAGGAAACACAGGAGTAATATATATGAACTCGATTGATAAATGTCACGTGAATTGGTCGGTCTCAATGAAGATGTTCATTCTCACATTGATCTTATGCTAGGCAGTATTCTCACATGCACAGCAGCCGATTTACCTGGATTCATCGAAAACTATCAAGCAGCGGGTTGATGACCTGCTGGGACGAATGACGCTTGAGGAAAAAATCGGGCAGATGAACATGCCGTGCTGCTACCTGAGCGTCTTTGGCAGGACTCACGAGGAAGGGCTTGAATTTGCGAGGAAATTCACGGAAGGAACTGTTCGGGAGGACCTCGGGCCCGGCGGAGGATTCTTCACGCTGACTAACCACGTTCTTGATCAGGGAACCAGACAACAGGTGGACTTTTTAAATACCCTCCAGGAAATCGCAACAAAAAAGACCCGGTTGAAAATACCCCTTCTGCAGACGGAAGAGGGGACACATGGATTGATGTGTGCTGATGCAACAATTTTTCCCGAAGGTTTGGCCATTGGAAGCACGTGGAATCTCGATTTGATTGAAGAAATGTATGAGATTACGGCAAGAGAAGGGCGGGCAATTGGGATTCATCAGCTTTTTACACTTGTTATTGAACCTGTACGCGATCCCCGCCTTGGGAGAAATCAGGAGGCTTATAGCGAAGATCCCTATCTGGTTTCCTGTATCGCTGGAATAATTGTAAAAGCAGTTCAGGGGGACGATGAATCCGCACCGGATAAATGCGTTGCCGGATTCTGCCATTACCCCGGGCAAAGCCAGCCTGTAAGCGGGCTCGAACGAGGGGCGATGGAAATTTCAGAACGGACTTTACGCAGCGTCTTTTTGCCGCCGTGGGAGGCGGCAATAAAAGAAGGCGGGGCATTAGGAGTCATGGCAACATATCCGGCCATTGACGGTATTGCGACGCACGGTTCTTCATATATTCTCACAGACATTCTCCGTCACGAGTTCGGCTTCGATGGCCTGGTGCTGTGTGAAGGCGGCGGTTTGACTACACTGGCGTATGAAGGATTTGCAAAGGATCAAAAAGAAGCCGGCGTACTTGCGCTGAATGCCGGTGTTGATATAGGAATTTCTTATGAAGACGCTTATCAGAAACCGCTTTTGGAAAGCGTTCGGGAAGGACTGGTTTCCGAGGAACTCGTTGATCGGGCTGTGGGGCGGATTCTCAAGCAGAAATTCAGGTTAGGTCTGTTTGAAAAGCCTTTTGTAGATGCGAAGCAGGCCGAAGCAATCGTTCATAGAGAAGATCACCAGGATATAGCATATCAAGCGGCAAGGGAAGCTATTGTATTGCTGAAGAACGAGAACCAATTGTTGCCCTTGAGCAAAGACATTAAATCGATTGCGATTATAGGTCCGAATGCCGATCACGAAAAAAATCTGCTCGGCGATTACACATCGATAAATGTGACACAGGACATTGTCACCATTCTTGAAGGCATAAAATCAAAAGTCGATACGAGCACAACCTTACGTTATGTTCAGGGGTGTAATGTTATTGGTGACGAGCTGAACGAGATCGAGCGGGCGGTTAAGGCGGCGAGCCAGTCCGATGCGGCGATAGTTGTCGTCGGTGAGAACGAATGGCGAACGCCCGGCAAGAAAGGAACGGTTGGCGAAGGATACGACGCCGCCACTTTGGAATTGACCGGGATGCAGCAGCAACTGGTTAAGGAGGTTTATGACACGGGAACGCCGACGGTTGTAGTTCTTATAAACGGACGGCCCTTAGCGACACGTTGGATTGCCAAGCACGTACCTGCGATCGTCGAAGCCTGGTGCCCGGGAGAGAAAGGAGGTGCTGCGGTTGCCGATGTTCTGTTCGGGGATTATAATCCCAGCGGACACCTTCCTGTCACTATTCCAAGGCATGTGGGACAACTGCCGGTGTATTATAATTATCCACCATCCAAAAAATACTGGCTTGAAAACGCATGGGGTAAACCTTATGTAGATATGGATCCAAGTCCGTTGTACGCTTTTGGGCATGGACTCAGTTACACCACTTTTAAATACAGCAACATTGAAATCACACCCAGCCAAACCGGTCCGGGCGGCAAGGTTAATATAGGTATGACGATAACGAATTCAGGAAACCGTGTCGGAGCAGATGTTGTACAGCTCTATATCAATGATCCTATCAGTTCTGTTTCCACACCGGTCAAGGAATTAAAGGGCTTCAAAAAGGTTTGGCTGGAACCGGGGCAATCTACCAGGATTCAATTCGAATTGGGCCCCAAGCATTTATCTCTGGTCAATCGATATCTCAGGAAAGTCGTAGAGCCTGGAGAATTCAAGGTAATGATAGGTCACAGCAGCAATGAGATTGTGTTGCGAGGCACTTTCATCATTACGAATTAATACTGATGCATAGTAATGGAGTTTCTTATGGAAAAAGATTGGCCGAGTGGATTTCCGGGAATAAACTGGTTGAGCACACAGGAGGAAGAAGCGGTTGTCGATGTGGTACGTAAAGGAGCCCTGTTCAGATACTATGGCCCCCAATCCCCTACCCAAGTTGATCAACTGGAAGAATATGCACGTAACTTTTATGGTGTTGGCTATGCTCTGGCTGTCAACAGCGGTACTGGCGCTCTGTGCACAGCCATGTCTGCTTTGGGGATCGGTCCTGGAGCAGAGGTTATTGTTCCGGCTTTCTTATGGGTGGCTACTGTAACGGCTGTGATTCAAAACAACGCTATCCCTGTCCTCTGCGAGGTCGATGAGAGCTTCAACATGAACCCGGGCGATTTGGAGAAGAAGATTACAGAACGTACTAAGCTCATTGCGGCGGTACATATGGCGGGCACACCCTGTGACATGGACGCGACAATGCGAGTCGCCAACGAACACAAAATTCCGGTGCTGGAGGATTGCGCGCAATGCAACGGCGGCTCGTTCAAAGGACAAAAGGTCGGCACATTCGGGAAGGTTGGGATTTACAGCCTCCAAATCAATAAGAATGTCACGGCCGGTGAAGGCGGGCTCCTCGTTACCAACGATGAGAAACTTTATACCCGTCTCGTAGCCGCTCACGACCTTGGCGTTCCATGGAAGAAAGGCCTGCCTGAAGAAACGAGCGAAGTTTGCTTCTGGGGACAGGGCCGGCGGATGGGAGAGCTGGCCGGCGCCGTCGCCAACGTTCAGCTCCGCAAGCTGTCTCAGGTCGTAGCGCACATGAAGGCCTCCAAGCAGCGAATAAAAGACATGCTCGGGCAGATCAAAGGTGTCTCATTTCGCAGGCTCAATGATCCTGATGGTGATACCGGCCCGTTTCTCATACTCACATTCGATAATGAATCGCGAGCTGTCCGTATTACACAGCGTCTTACGGATGACGGCATTGAAAATGTCTTCCACCTGTCGGATTACGGTTTGCATATCTATCACAATATTCGTTCTCTGGTAGAGAGGATCCCTCTCTCGCCGGCAGGCAATCCGTGGTCTCTGCCGCAGAACGCAAACAGCGTCTTTGAATATGGTAAGGGGACGTGCCCAACGAGCGATGACCTATTCGAGCGTTCGGTAATAATCACCATCCCATCGCGGCTTACGGCCGAGCAGGAACGGGAAATGGCACAAACCTTCAGAAATGCCATCGTCGCCAACGTAACCAGTTAAGGTTTTATCTGTAGAAGGGGATTGTTGTGGAATTGAGCTATCTTGACTATGCAGTGTTTATCCTTTACGTCGGCTTGGTCGTTCTAATCGGATTCTGGGTTGCCCGCCGGGAGAAAAAATCTGCCAGAGGTTACTTCCTGGCCGGCAATAAATTGCCCTGGTACGCTATAGGTACGTCACTGATCGCTTCGAGCGTCTCCACAGAGCAGTTCATCGGCGAAGTTGGATTTGCATACCGTTACGGCATCGCCGTGGCGAACTGGGAGTGGAGCGTCTTTCCGGCTATGACTGTTATGATTGTCTTTTTTGTGCCGTTCTACCTTAGAAAGCGTATCAGCACGATGCCGGAATGGCTGGAGCACCGTTTCGGGCCATCCAGTCGATTCATGTTCGGCATAATCACCATCCTGTCCTATATCTTCATCAACCTGGCCGGTGTACTGTTCGCTGGCGGCCTTGCTTTGCACACCATCTTCGGCGTCAAACTCTGGTTGGCGATCATTGCGCTGGCAGTTGTCGCCGGCGCATACACCATTGCAGGCGGTTTGGCCTCAGTTGTCTGGACGGACCTGTTTCAGGCCATACTGCTGTTGGGCGGCGGTCTGCTCGTCTTCTTTCTCGGTCTGCACGAAGTCGGAGGTTGGGAGGCGATGCGCGGCACCGGCGACCGTGCACATCTTATCCTCTCGGCCGACCACCCCGAACTGCCATGGACAGGCATTCTCGTGTTAACCGTTTCGACGCATCTTTGGTATTATGCCACAAACCAATACATCAATCAGCGCGTCCTCGGCGCCAAGAGCGAGTGGGATGCTCGTGCCGGCGTTATCTTCGCCGGCTTTCTTGGAATCTTTCTGACCCTAGCCGTCTGCTTCCCCGGCGTAATCGCGTATCGAATCTTCCCGAATCTGGAGAATCCTGATCAGGCCTATCCCCGGATCGTCAGTCACCTGATCGGCCCGCTCGGCTGCGGAATGCGAGGACTGGTCTTTGCCGCTCTAATCGGGGCGATTATGTCCACAATCGATTCGCTGGTTAACTCGTGTTCGACCATTCTGACTATTGATTTCTACCAGCGCTTATGGAAGCCTTCCGCCACTGAGAGTGAGATGATTCGTATCGGCCGTTATACCGCTGCTGCGGTATTGACTATAGGTGTTTTGTGGACTCCCATCGTCGGCCGATGGGAAACGCTGTTTGGCTACTTCCAGGAATGTTGGTTCTTTATGGCTGTCCCCATCGTTGTGGTGTTCATCTCGGCCTTACTTTGGCCCCGGTCGAACAACTTTTCTGCCACTGCCACCCTGCTGTTATGTATTCCAATGACCTTATTACCGGCCGTGCTGAAAATGTTGAACGTCGATACCAACTCATTCGTCCTGGCTGGCATACTCCTGATCCCCGTTGTAGCGTTTCATGTGGCGATAAGTTACATGCGGGCCGCCCCCGAGCCGGCAAGGGTAAGTCAATGGATTTGGAAGAAACACATGCTCTTTCTGCCAACTGAGGAAAAAGCCGGATTGAAACCATGGTACAAGAACCTCATCCTCTGGTGGAGTCTTGTTGCCGGGGCCTATGTTGCCATTTATATAATCTTCTGGTAGACCAGCGTGGTTGTCAGTAATTCTGTCTATCCTTGCGATGATTCGAGGATCAGGATTGCATCTTCCCAGTCTTCTGGAGTAGAGAAGGATTGAGTGCCTGTACTTTTAAGGTTGCCGGCCTCGGTGGAATTTCCGGACTTTGGGTCAATCCAGCGGGCATTCACTTTGGCCGAGGCAATCTTGTCCATATTGATCGAGAATGATGCTTCGCTGCCGAGATAGACCATGACCCATTTGCCGTCTTTGTGCCGGGCGGCGAGGTTCAGGATTTGGCCCTGCGTCTGACCGCCAGCGGCGAAGATTGACTGGTCCGGCACGAGATACCACCACTCGTTAAGGCCCAAAAAGATCTTCTTGAGGATCCTTAACTGCACGGCACCGGGAGCGTCGAGGGCCTGTTTCCATGTTGGCAGGACTCGCCAGCTATCGTTGTGGCCGTAGGTGTGGTGAGCGCCTGCTAAGTACGAGTAATAGGCCTGCCGGCGAATCCATAACGGGCTGATGTCAAAACCATATTCCGATCCATGCTCATAGGCCCCTTCGGCCATCAGCACGGGCTTGACCGGTTTGAGATTGTAGTCGTGGGTCACCATCGGATAAATCAGCTCGACGCTCTTCCACGTCTGCATTGAGTCGAAATCCAGCCAGCTCTCATTATGAATGAAGCTGGACGAGTAAGGGGCAGGGTCGGGTTTAAATGTAATCAGGTGGTATCCGCCGTCGCCCTCGTGAAGACCTGCAGCCAGCTCGCGCAAGACCGGCACGAATTCCTCCTTCGCTTCGGGCGTCATTGACCAGACGATATTGGGCATATCTTTGTATCGCTGTGCCAGCCACTTCGCCCAGGCGCGACCGTTTTCGGCGGTGATGAACTTGCGGTATCTCTGGTGGTAGAGGGTCATTGATATGATCACGCTATTCTTACGGGCGATCAGGACTACGGCGTCCACATTCTGGAAATAGGCCTCGTTCGGCATCAAAGGGTTGTCGTTTATCCAGGGTTTGTGCCCGTACACATTCGGCTTGGTGCCGTCACCAACTCCCATCAGCATTACCTGAGCAAAGACGAAGCCTTTGTCCGCCGTCTTCTCAAGAATCGTGCGGGCTTCCTCAATTTTATACTCCCGAAAAAGCTGCCACTGGGTTGTGCCGAGCCAGAAAAAGGGCTTTCCCTGCTGGTCCACAAAGTACCGGTTATTGTCGCTTACCCTGACAGGATATGCCGGCTGCTCGCCCGCAACGACCGGCCTTGCCATGAAAAAAGATACAACCAATAACGCCATTGTTCTGACTATTCGTCTCATGCTCGTGCCTCCCTTCTTTCATTTCAGTCAATAATACTAATCACAGTTTTTATATCAGTCGCGATCTTCAGTTTGATCTCGATATAAATATTGTATCTGATCTTAATATTGTATTCGAGTTCTGCAAAGAATTCTCGAAAGATTTTGGACAACCATTTGCTATGTTACTCGTCAACGGCAGGGAATAATGGTTGCATACTGCTTCTTTTCTTGAGTCTT
>WOR8_10009358_pt1 | contig 10515 bp, 12 predicted proteins | sample DeeMarSeWOR38_10_FD_19890 | JGI IMG/M metagenome (IMG submission 19890)
AATCTACCGCCCAGCCCTGAGGACCTGGGTCAGACGCTGGCCGTCTGGGGCGTCGGAAACGGTTTATACATTATGTTACCCGTTTTCGGGCCATACACCCTGCGCGATACTGCGCGGTTTATCGACTCGTATTTTCTTGATCCGGTCAGCTGGCTCAGATACGATAAGTTCGGCGGTTATAGCTGGCGGACAACAGCGGCCATTACAGCCTATGACAAGTTTAATGAATTATCGTTTCAGATTGACGATATCGATGCCTTAAAAGAGGCTGCTTTTGATCCCTATGTGGCGGTTCGTGACGCCTACGTCGAACATCGTAACAAATTGATTGCCGAATAGGCGCTTGGCCCGCTGTCGGATTTCATAATATTATTATACAAAGCGGCATAAAAGCGGTTGGCGATTTTCATTCGGGAAAATATGCGGGGTTTCTGGTACACAGAAGCCCCGCTGGTATTTGTGATCAGCTATTTTATCACATCAGTCTTGACATTTTGATGCTCAGTACTGAGATTATTGAATAATTTATTCCCGATACTTGAGAAAGATGATGATATGCACCACCCCCCAAAAGACGAGATTGACCTTGAGAGTTCAGTAGAAATTGCCGAAGGTGTTCACTGGATCGGCTTTTACGATGAGCAGGCAGGTTTGCATTGCAATCCGTATCTGATCATCGATAATGATGAGGCCTTGGTCATTGACGGTGGCAGCCGCCCGGATTTTGCCACGGTCATGATGAAAATTTTGCAAACGGGAATTGCGCCCAGCCAGATCGTCGCACTCCTTTATCAGCATTATGATCCTGACCTTTGCGGGAGTATTCCCAATTTTGAGGATATCATCAACCGAAATGATTTAAGAATAATATCCGATTCGGCAAATTTGATGTTTATCCGTCATTACTCCGTAACCGCTCGGCTGCTGCCAATCAGTGATATTAATTACCAGTATACGTTTTCTTCCGGCCGCACGCTCCAGTTTTTCAAAACACCGTACTGCCACTCAGGGGGCAGTATCGTCACCTTTGATCCGAAAAGCGGAATACTCTTCACCAGTGATCTCTTCGGAGGCCTGGGACCTGGATGGGAGCTGTTTTTAAAACTGGGACCCGAATGCCGGGACTGTGTTGATTCCAAACAGTGCCTGCAGAAAAGAGCCAACTGCCCGATCAATGACATTATCAATTTTCATAAAACCGTTATGCCATCCAGAAAAGCGTTAAGATATTCACTGGAACAGATCCTAAAAATCCCTTTTAAAATGATAGCACCGCAGCATGGAAGCATTATCAGTGACAAAGAACTCATGCACACGGTGTTCCAGGTGCTGGCAACCATAGAAGAGGTGGGCATAGACGGAATTGTTGAAGACGGTTATGTTTTTAATTCAGACCATCTCCGGGAGCGGTTTAAATAAGATGAAATTTGAAGAGACAACGGTATCAATAATCAGCTCCTGCAAGATCTGGTCTTAAAATATTCGGTCGCCGAAAAGAATCTGAAACAGCTCAATCAGGAGTTGCTGGATAAACAAAAACGGCTCGATGACGACCTTGCATCAGCGGCCGAAATTCAAAAAAGCCTTTTGCCTCAAAAAATTGATTCAGCTGAAAATCTGGACGTCGCCTGGGAATTTGAGCCCTGTGAACATATGGGTGGAGACATTTTCAATATGTTTCAGCTGGATGAGGATCATTGGGCCTTTTATATGCTCGATGTTAGCGGGCACGGTGTTCAGGCGGCGATGGTAACGGTCTCTGTTTCACAGTTTCTGCAGCCGAATTCAGGCCATCTGTTCAGCAAAAAATCGGGGAAATCTGCGGACAGCCATGGATTAAAAACCCCGGCTGAAGTGCTTGTGGCGCTTGATAAAGAGTTTCCGTTTGAACGCTTCAATAATTTTTTTACCATTGCATACATGATCATCAATACCAAAACCGGAGAATTGAGATACAGCAATGCCGGGCACCCCCATTCCATTGTGATGCGGGAAAACGAAGAGCTGGTATTTTTGCACAAGGGCGGGCCGGCTATCGGAATGGGAGATTTGCGCATGTTATCCGGACGGTTGGTCCGTTTTGAAGAGGGGAGCTCCCAGCTCAATCCCGGTGATAAACTTTTCGTCTATACCGATGGAATCGTTGAATATCAGAATCGGGATGACGAACTTTATGGTACCCGGAGATTTTGCGAGACCCTGGAAGCGCTCCGGGGCTCATCGATAAATGAAATGGTCAAGCGATCCATTCGATCGTTAATGAATTTCGGCCGCAATTCCAAGCCACAGGATGATATTACCCTGTTGGGGCTGGAGCTTAAAAAACTCGGCTGAAAAATAGATTTTCATCGCTTTTGATTCTCGTTCCAGGGAAAAATCTTCCGGTCATACACCCCTCCGATATCCTGTCATTATTGGTTTTGAAACTCAATTTTTTAAAGATTTACTTGATTTGTGATCAATCTTATTCTAAACAATGGGCTATCATTTTTTAACTTGGGTCGATTAGTTTTGCGATTTTATTAAAATAAAAAAGGGTAAAGGAGGAGAAAGATGAAACATCAAAGAATCTGCGGCTGGTTGCTGGCTGCGCTGCTGGTTGCATTGCTGGTGATCCCGTCAGTTCAGGCCGGGCAATATTCCATCGGCGGCGGTGTCGGTGTGGCCCCCGACTACGAGGGCTCATCTGATTACGAACTGGTGCCGGTACCGACCGGTGCGGCCATGTTTGATAATGGGATGTTTGTAAAATTGATAGGGCTGAACCTGAGAGCCAACCTGATTCCCAGCAAATTCTGGCGCCTGGGCCCGGTTTACAATTATCGTGCGGAAAGAGACAATGTGGAAAACAACCAGGTGGACCGGATGCGAGATGTGAGCGATGCCAATGAGTTCGGTATTTTTGGCGGCATCGAGTGGGAAAACTGGTATGTGTTTTTAGATATATTAGGCGATACCGGCAATGCCCATGAGGGCTGGTATAGCACGCTGAAAGGCGGCTACAACTGGATCATCAACCCCGAATGGGCGCTTTCAATGGGCGCCTTTACCACCTATGCCGACGATGACTACATGAGCACCTACTTTGGTGTTAATGGGGCGGATTCAGCCCGCAGCGGACTGCCGACCTATGACGCCGATGAGAGCTTCAAAGATATCGGTCTGGATCTGGGTTTGAACTGGGCCTTTGCGCAAAAATGGAACCTGCGCGGTCTGCTTCAAGTCAAACAGCTGGTCGGGGATGCCGATGATGGCAGCCCGGTGGTGGATGAAGGCTCTGAAACCCAGCTTTTCACTGCCGTGCTGGTGGTGTTCAAGTTCTAAGCTACCGATCTTTTTATCTAATGGGTAGCGGCGAACTTAACCTCAATTTAGCCGCTGTCGAGAAGTCAATAAATTCGAATAAAAAATACGGGGCTTCTGCTTTATAGAAGCCCCGTATCATTTTGTTAATGGGCTCTATCCTAAAACCTTTAATCCGCAATCTGCAATCCGCAATTTTTAATTAATGGATTGTGACTTCGCCATCCAGGGCGCTGCTTTTTTTTCGCTGATTCGTTCGATTTCAAACCCGAATTGGGACGAATCGGTTGATATCATAAAAAAATGCTTGCGCCCGCGTTCCAACGCTGCGGAGATACTTTGATTCGGTATTCCGATCTTGTGGACGCCGGGATCGACAAAAAAAGTGACATGTTGCCCGGCCTTTAAACGTGCGATCACCTCACCATCTAAAAAGACTTTCATCGAAAATCCAAATCCGAAAATTCGTTTTTCCCGAATGACCGTGACTTCGGCCTCATCAGCAGAATACCCGCTGGGCGGGAAAAATTCCGTTTTGCCGCTGGTACAGGCCGCCAGAAAAAAGGTGAGCATTATCAACACCGCATATCTTTTCATGTTCTCCCCTATACAACCAAAATGTAAATTCTAAAATCCAAACTCAAAAGATCTTACTGTTTGGCCTTGTTTTCTTCAAGCTTTTTAATTTCTGCAGCAATTTCACGACTGAGCTTTGCCAGCAGGCGGCTCTGGGCGGAAACCATCGCCGGAATGGAATTCTCCCCGATGGGTTCAGTTAAGACCGAATTTCCCTTTGAAAGGATGTTGCTGTCATTTGTGTTTAAAATACCCCAGCGGGCCCTCAGGTCAACATTTTCTCCGGGCATGCCGTCAAAGCGGGTGATATCCATAACGATCTGATAGTCAATGGGAATCCTGGCTTTCCAGGGGAATTTAAGGATGTTTCCGGTGGCCAGCAGGGCCGAAAGGTTGTCTACCAGCACATTGGTAATATTTTCATTCAGCGGTGCTGCCCAGCGGTCTAAATCCGCCACCCGGATTTCATTGTGACTGGTGCGCAGTATGATCTGGGGACGGTCCAGAACCTGCGACAGCTTTACCGGTCCGACACCGATGGCAACATCTTTTAAAACGGCTACCGGCGTCAACTCGGCTTTGTTTTCTGCGCTGTACAGGGAATTGAGAACATAAAAGCGGGTGGCAGGGGTTCTGCTGGGGCCGCCACTCAGGCAGCTACTGAACATCAGCGCCACAGCAAGCAAAATGCCAATTGTAAGTTTAAAATTGTTCGGAACCATCAATTTCCTCCAGTTCGGGTAACTCTTCCGCGAAGCAGCGCATCCGGGTGCTGTTCAATGAAATCGGCTAGAACGCGCACGGAGCGCGAGGCCGCTGCAATTTCCGTGAGCGTTGCGGAGACTTCATGGCGCAGCTGGGTGCCTTCTTCTGACAGATTTTCAATGCTTTTCAGGGTTTCGTTGGCATGATCAAGAGCAGTTGTCGCTGCCTCGGCCGATTTTTTAAGCTCTGATACCAGCAGCGGGGCTTGCTCCTTAATCAATTTGCGGGCATCCCCGATACCGGCCCGGGCTTCGACCAGGGTTTGATCGATGCTGGTAGCAAGTGGCTCGAGCTTGCTGTCCAGATTGCGTGCCAATTTTTGGACATCCATAAGTGTATCTTTCATTACAATGATACCCTCATGCAGTTCAGCAGAGCTTGCCAACTTTGCGATGCCGTTCATCGCTTTTCTTACATCCTCTGTGATTTCTTTAATGTTAAGTTCGCTCAGTGCTTTTTCCAGCTCTTGAAGCGGCGTTGGGACCGAGGGAATTTCCCACCACTCCCTAAATTCCATTTTATCCTTGAATCTTTCCATCCCAATTAAATTGGCGGGTGTATCCGGGTAAAAATCGACATTAATTAGCAGTTGACCGGTGACCAGGCTCTGCATTTGCAGCTGGGCTCTCATTCCCCGTGATATGAGTGCTTTGTGCATATCCGCCTCGCTTGTTTCCACCCGCGTCCCAATGTCCTGAAATTTTTTCGGATCGACTTCAAAGAATACCGGAATAAGAACTTCAAGCTTGGTCGGATCAAAGCCTACAATAATGTCGGTCACCTCGCCGATTTGAACCCCCCTGAACACAACCGGTGAGCCCACATTCAACCCTTTTACTGAGCCCTGAAAGAAGGTTAGCCACAAATCGGTTTTTCGAAAAAACTTGCCGGAACCAAAGAGTATAATGGCAGCCACCGCCAGCGCTACCGCTCCCACAACAAAGGCCCCGATCATTGTCTTATTGGCTGGTTTGCTCATGTGTAGATATCCTTAAAATTGAAGTCCATTTTATTTTAGATTTTAAATTTTGGAATTTGGATTTTTTATTTGTTCATTCGATTATATTATGTATTAATCAATATGCTTTGATTTAAATCTAAAATCTAAAATCCAAATTCTAAATTCCTATCATTCCGAAATCTGCAATTCTCAGTCCTTTCCCCTCGTCAAAAACCGGCGCAAATCGGGATCTTTGGTTTCTTCGAGCAGCTTTTTGGGATCACCGGCAGCGGTCATGGTTTTTTTATCGGCATCCAGATACACTGAGTTGTTGCCGATCGCGAAAATACTGGCCAACTCATGGGTGACCACGATTATGGTGGCGCCCAGACTTTCTCGAAGTTCTAGGATCAATTCATCCAGCAAACTGGCGCTGATAGGGTCCAGTCCAGCTGAAGGCTCGTCAAAAAAAAGGACTTCCGGATCCAGCGCCATGGCTCGAGCCAACCCGGCGCGTTTACGCATCCCCCCGCTGATTTCTGATGGGTAGTAATCCTCAAATCCTGCCAGACCGACCAGAGCGAGCTTAAAGGATGCGATTTCACGCATCTGAGCGGGACTCAGGTCTGTGTACTCGCCCAGCGGCAGCGTAATATTTTCTGCCAGCGTCATCGAGCTCCACAGGGCGCCGCTTTGATAAAGGATGCCAATGTTCTTCATAATTTGATCGCGTTCTTCCGCTTCAGTCTCCCAGAAGTTGACGTCTTCATAAAAAACCTGCCCTTTGGCCGGAGACTTCAAGCCCACCATATGGCGCATCAGGGAGCTTTTGCCGCAGCCGCTGCCGCCCATAATAATGAAAACATCTTCGCGGTTAACCGTAAAAGTCAGATCCCGCTGCACGACGAAACTCCCATAGGCCATGGTTAGGTCATTGACGATGATATGGGGTTCTTTTTTTGTTTCGTTCGAAGACATAATTTAAAAGGGTTCAGGGTTAAAAGGTTCAACGTTCAAAAGTTAAACGCATTGGCAGCTGGCTTCTCGCTTCAGGCAGCTGGCCAGGAGCAAGTGATCAGTAGCCATTAGCCAGACAGCAAACACTAGATCCTAAATCCCAAGGATATTACAGGCAACCGTAATAATTGCGGTGGCGAGAACGATGGCCACAATGCTGGTCACCACGGCTGAGGTTGTTGCCTGGCCGACCGCCGAAGCGCTGCGGCCGCATTGAATGCCCCGAAGACATCCCGCCAGTGCCACGAGCACGCCAAAAACGATTGCATGAATGATCCCAATAAAAAAATGATACAGATTCATGGCATTTATGGTTTGATTGATGTATTGGATGCTCGAGATGTCGAGCATGCTAACCCCCACAATGAATCCACCCAAGATACCCATCAGATCCGCATAAATGCATAACAGCGGCATCATCAGAATCAGGGCCAGCATGCGGGGCAGCACCAGAAATTCCATTGGGGAGATGCCCAGGGTCTGCAGCGCATCGATTTCCTCGTTGACCTGCATGGTGCCGATCTGGGCTGCAAAGGCTGCGCCCGTGCGTCCCGCCATAATAACGCCCACCATGACAGCTCCCATGACACGCGTCATGGCGATGGCCACCAGGTCTGCCACGAAAATCTGGGCGCCGAACATCATCAGTTGAACTGCCCCAATAAAAGCAAAGATCAAACCCACCAGAAGGCTGATCAGCGATACGATGGGAAGCGCCTGCACACCGCACTGCTGGATTGTGAGCATCAGCTCTGAGCGTTGGAAGCGCGCCTTGCCGACCGGAAATTTTAAAAAAGCCAGAAAGGCTTCTCCAATGAAATCGAGCGTATCAATGGATGATTGGCCGACATCGATTGCGGACGTGCCGATACGATCTAACAGCGGTTCTCGTACCGTCTCCTTACGGGCGCCTTTTCTTTCCGGAACGGCAAAGGCAAGCTGAAGTAATTTCTGGATGCCCTCGGAGAGCCCCTCCTGGTTGACCGTGATATTTTTTGCCGAACATTGATTGATGATTTTCGTCAGAAAGGAAAGGAGGCCGCTGTCCCAGTCTGAAAGTTCCCGAATGTCAAAATCGATTTGCTTAATTGCGGGGTCTGATTCAAGCTGGCTCTGCACTGCATTGCCCGAGGGCAATTTATGCCCGATAGTCCAGCTGCCTTTCAGCCGAACCTGCAAGGTATCACCTGACGGGCGGTCAAAACTCAGTTCGCAGGCCTCGGTCCTATTTTCAATCACTGCTTCCATGGTTCAGATATTGAAGGGATAGAATGGCTCGTTTAATAATTGAAGAATTAGTTTTAACGGGCTGCTTTCTGCATCGCGTCCAGATATTCATCCAATTCCTGGATGCTGGTAAACACTTGCAGGGTCGGCAGGGCGTTTAATATATCAAAAACCTTTCTCTTGCCGCTATTTTTATCAAGCTCTTTTTTGGTTTTCAGCAGAACCCGGACACCCATGCTGTTGATGTAATCGAGAAATTCAAGGTCGAAGATGATGATATCCGGCAATTGCTTTAAGATCGACTCCACAGTACTTTCCAAAATCTTGTAAGTATTTCCATCCAGCGATCCGATCGGTGATACGGTGAAAACACCGGGACGGGTTTCGGCAGAATTGACTTTAAGCGCCATATAACCTCCTTTTATGATTTTTGATTTTGGAATTTGGATTGCGGATTGAAACTTCAGGCAGTCTTTGTTTGGTCACCTATTCGGTCGTTAAATCCAAAATCCGAGATCTAAAATCCAAAATATGAATGACTTCAGTCGAAACGGTGAACTGAACGTATTCAATATTGATATATTTTGGGTCGATTGAATATTTATATCAATTCCCTTTAAACCATTTACGAAACATCGTCTTTAAAGATATGTGTTCCAGCAGCGATGTTTCTTCGGGCTCTTCAACGGGCTTATCAGCCGGCCACCATTCAACGGGGTCGAACGAAAATGACAGACTGGATGCCAGTGCCGGTATCAATCGATCTTCAATCAAAACGTTCAGGCGTTCCTCGATTTTGCTGAAGTGAATGCTGACCTCCTCGATATACCATTCCGGAATTTTTTCTAATGAATCCAAAGAGACCTTTACCATTTTTTCCATATCTTTTCCCAGAAAGGATTTGATAGAGCCTTCTGTGAGTTCATCAAAGCGCTGCCCCAATTTATCTTTCAAGTCTTTATCATCGCTGGTATCCACAATAAACGTAAGGGTAAAATATCCACCCCCATATGGGCGTTTAGAAGAAGAGATTTTCATTACGCCCTCTTTACTCTGACGATCTTTTCCAAACCGGACCGCAAAGCTGGCATAGGCGATCATCTTCTCATGGGCTTTAACCGACAGGTAACTCTTTTTAGGGTCAAATTCCTGGGTCATATGAATTTTCCTTAATGATTCAGTGCCGGATTTCCTATTTAAATAGCCTTAATCGATACCTATCAGGCAAAAAAATGGTTAGCATCAGGCGAATGAAAAATATTGATGTTGAATACCCGCGTGAAGACGATGCAAATCCACTTACGGCAGCGTACAGGCACCGAATATCACAAATCCAGCTTCGTCGCCGGAGGCGGTTAGCACTGTTTTGCCGGTTTCTTCAGCGATGGCCAAACTCCAGCCTACGCCATCTCTCACACCTTCGATACCATCTTCTGCACCCTGGATGATGATTTTGCCATCAACCTTTTCGGACCTTTCGATCGGTGTGCTTCTTTTGGTCCCATCGGGGTGGGTTGCGCTGATCTGCTTCTTTTTGAAATCAATTTTTAAAAAAAGCGGGATACCGACATCTTCGGCGGTTACCTGTTGACATTTCCCGCCAGGTCCGCATTCGACAATATCCATAACCGCACAGATCAGCGGTTTTGAACCGTCAAAATCACCGGCTACAGCCGGAAACGAAAACAGGCAGATGATTGCCACCATTATTCCAAATATTTTTAGCTGACTCATTATTGACTCCTTCTATATGCCGCGTATTCGTTATTTTATTTTGCGTGTTCCCTGCCAAGATCCTTTAATGAGCAAACACGCATTCTCCAATCGGTAAAAATCCGAAATCCGAATTCTAAAATCAAAAATCACTTAACCGTATAACCTTTTCCTTCAAGGCACGCGCCATATGCGCGATTGTAAGTATTGCGCTTTTGCATATAAGCGTTGGCCTGTTCCCGTTCCCATTGGTTTCTTGCCTGTGCTTCCTGTTTTCTTTGATTCTCTCTTCGCATGCCACCGAGAAGGGCACCACTGCCGCCACCAATAAGGGCACCTCTACCGGCACCTTTTCTACCGCTTACAATACCGCCGACGATTGCGCCGCCTGCAGCACCGGCAACAGCCCCCCGTCCCGCGCCGCCTTTCGGCGCTTCCTTCTTTGGCGGCGCTGACGTAGCTGTTGGAATTTCCATGGGATCGAAGCCGGTTTCTTTCTTGGCCCAGGAGTAACACTGGAACTTATCTTGTTCCATCTGTTCCTCACTCTGTCCTTTGGCGGGATACACGATAACCTCTTGGGCCGCAACAGGACCTGCAAACCAAATCATTAATAGCAGTACAAGGGTCATGAAAGTCATCAGTTTCATTGGTTCAATCCTTTCCTAAAAGAGCATTTTTTAATTTATTAAAATTTGCCATTATCTTGTATGGCCATTAAGCAAAAAAAATTGCGTTTTGAAACTACCTTCAGGCAAGTAAACTCTTAATAGTTTACCAATCCGGCCAGCGCCACTGCTGGCGTTCCTCAGCTGAGGCCGGTGTTGCCAGCGCTTCCGGTTCGAGCAGGTCCCCCCAGTTGGAACGCTGCTGCATTTTTTCAATATTCTCTTCGGATACAAATCGTTGACCTTCACGGATCTGCCAGCCGCCGCCAAGGGCTTTATACATGGCGACCAGATTGATAATCGCAT
>WOR8_10007327_pt1 | contig 10512 bp, 8 predicted proteins | sample DeeMarSeWOR38_10_FD_19890 | JGI IMG/M metagenome (IMG submission 19890)
CACTCTCTGTTTCTATCTTCAGAGCTCTAGCTAAGGATACTGCGGTACTGTATGGACCATTCCTGTCAAGAGGCACATGGATTGCGTAGTATGAAATCGCTTGTTGTTTGAGCCGCTCCAGATACTCTCTTGGTATGTTCCTGAAAGGAAAGCCACCAGTTCTTTGGTCCCAAATCATGGGGTGGTGAGTAAATAGGAGCACATTCCTGTGACCCGATGATAAAATTGTGTCAAGCACACGCTCACTTGGGAACACTGCAGTGTATACCCTTTCAATCTCTTTCGCGTTATCGAGCACGAGTCCCATCCGGGTTTGCTTGAAGTTCTCAGTGATGTAATCCCCAAGATCCAAAGAACTCCACTCATCCTCTTGGAGTTTGTCTAGATCAAACTGCTTGTTCAGACTCTCATACAGATGCTCCGCCTTCATATTAATCTCCTCTTGACAACCACACAGAGGACGTAACATTCGTATTTTCCTATTAAAATATCCCTCAAGAAAGCTTCCTTTTCCTCTATCATAATTCGTTCTTAGACTAGAGATATCGCCTTAGATCAACATAATGAAGACAGGATAGGACTGTATCATACGGGGCTCTCGGTTCTCCCTCCACAATCATTGCGATGGAGTACTCCCCGCTGAGCGATGTGTTACCCTGTTGCTTTATGTGATGGATGACTCTAGACTTCCGCTCATTGTAATCACCTTCAGACTCATCCTCATTTCTCTTAATCTGAATGTGGATGTCAACCTCATCGAAGACTACCATGTGTCTAAGCATTCTCAGTCTGTTCATAACGTATGGTAGTCTATTCTCATCAAGACCATCCTCAACTCTCAATTGTAGCTTTAGATCATAAGCTGCGGAACCGAACCCTTCCCAATGCGACAGATTGCTAGGGGCAATAACTCTGTTCACTATGCCAAAGGGGATGTAGAAAATCAATGGTCTTTTGTTCTTTGGTGCTATCCACCACTCTTCATTGACTTCAATAGTTAATGCAGGAGAATATAGGATATTTGACAGTAGGGCATTCTCACAAAGAATGAAGTTACATAACTTACTCTTTGACCTCAACTCATCGCCAAATGAACTGGCCCAGGAACCGACGAAAACATCAATGACCTTGCCTGCGCCAAATTGAGTAATCAAGGAATCAATAATTGTGTCATACACCTTTTCTTTGAAACGTTTCTCAGCATCAAGAAGAACATATGCAGTAACCGACTCAACTATGTCAAACCGTTTCAACCAATCTGAACCCAATGTGTCCTGAATTTCACGGTTGGATACTTTCTCGAGTAGCTGATCTGTACCAAGTCCATCAAATGCGGTTTCTGCAAGAGCGGAAAAAGACTCTTGCCATATATGGAAGACTCGTAAGTAAGCCTCTTCGTTGAGTTCATGACGAAGAACCTTCACAGTTCTGTCTATTTTCTTCAGTATTTCCTCTGTCAGACTCAACTCATTAAGTAATCCAAGACAATATCTCTCGAAATCATCAATGGCTCGCGACAAACCTACTACCCTGTTCCAAATTGTCGCGAGACCATTTATACCTGTGTTGAAGAATCTACGGTACTTTCAATTGGCTGATTCTATCAATTCTCTGGCATAAATTCTGGATTTATCGACCAACAACGTTTCTCAAGAAACTCTGATGAAATGAGAATGCCTCTCTCTTCCATGTTCTGAAGGTATGCCTTAAACTCATTACAAGTGATAACAACACCTTTAGTTAGTCGAAGGAATTTCTCGTAAAGAGTTGCCTCGAATTCTAGTATTGCATGACCGAAGGACAGTATTATCAAGTCCTCAATCATGGGCGGCACCGTGCTAAGCACAATCTGTTCACCGGTAGGGGTTTCTACTATGCGTGCGTTCAATCATAACACCTGAACAAAACCAACGAAAAGACATTATATAATGACCATGAAGCATCCTTGAGTTCTGAGATTTCTATCGGCTCTCATAACTCTCCAAATCGACAAATACGCTTTATCAGAGTTCGCAATAGTTAGAAATCAAAGTTTGGGAATGATATGGTCTTTCAGTATCTTAATAGTATCTAACCCGTTCTTCAGAAGGTTGCCAACCATAGGGAGACCCAGAATCAGGACGTCTAATTCATTCTTGTATTTGGAGAGTTCCTCAACTGCTGAATCTATTGTACCTGCAACATACTTTGTAAGCATAACTTCTAGGACCTTTGGATTTAGCTCGTCAGTTATCTCTTCGAACAACCAGTGTTGACTCAATAGATCCTTCTTCTTTACTTTAAAATCGTCATTGTCCATACCAATGACCGATGTGCAAAGATAGAGTGACCATTTCAGTTCATCAAAGTCACGCCCAACTTTATCGCATGCTTCTCTCATGCGATTCTTCTTCTTTACGAACTCTTCTGGGTTTTCGGTATCATAGTTCAATCCATCAGCATAACGCGCAATAATCTCTTCCATCATCGGAGCTTTCAACTTCTGAGTTCCAACCCAGATGGGAATACGGGGTTTTTGGACAGGTTTCGGTAGAAACATGGTCTCTTTGATGCTGTAGTACTCTCCCTCAAAGCTTGGTCGCTCCTCAGTCCAGAGTAGATTGATTATCTGAATCGCTTCTTTCAGCTGGAGAACTCTTGTCTTGGCAGAAGGAAATGGGTAGCCATATGCTTCATACTCTGATTCCTTCCATCCTGCTCCAATACCAAAGTCTATCCTTCCATTCGAGGCGTTATCCAAGGTCGATACAATCTTAGCTAGTTGTGCTGGATTTCTATAAGATTGGCAGCTAACTACTGTTCCCAAGCGAATACGTCCTGTCTGAGGAGTCAACAATGCAAGAAGTGTCCAAGCATCATGGGCTTGCTTCTCTACACTCTCGGGATTCCCAAAAAAGTGATCCGAAACTGTGAAGCTATAGAAGTTAGCATCTTCAGCAGCCTTGGCAAGGGTTACTATATCTTCATAGGTATACCCCATCTGAGGTTCAATTTGGATGCCAATCTTCATTCTAATCACCTGAATTATGCCAACCCTCGTCTTGGACAAAATAAGTTGTCATCTTTACGCAATAGTTGTTAGCCGAATCTTATTTATGATGGAACTCTCCAGCGAAGCATTGCTTTCGACAATTACCGAATCAGCCCTCCGGGCTGACGATGGAGGATTAGTCATTTGGTAGAGTACAACAAGGTCACTGACGACGTGGTCAAGAAACTCACTGCGATATGTGGTGAGCAATATGTAACCACAAGCGAACCACTTCGTCATAGCTATATGGCTCGAGGAATTATGGGTATAGAGGCTGAATTGCCCGAGGTGATTGTGAGACCGGAAAATGCCGACGAGGTTTCCAAGATTCTTATTGTGGCGAATGAGAACCTCAGTCCTGTAACCCCCGCAGCTGGAGGCCTCAGTGGAGGCTTTGCGCTCCCGGCAATTCAGCCCGGCGGAATCTACATGGACATGACTCGAATGGATAAAATGACAGTAGACACTGAGAACCGAGTCATGGTGGTTGAGCCAGGTGTTAGGTCCGGTGATGCATGGAGAATTTTCAAAACTAAATATCCCGACTGGGCACCACCGATTCCTGATGGTGCACCCCCAGCAGCCACAGTGTTGGGTGATGCCATTGAGCGAGGATTCTCGCTAGTGACTGGTGTTTATGGTCCTCAGGCAGATATGATAATGGGCATGGAAATAGTCCTGCCAACAGGTGAGCTTTTCCACACTGGTTCATGGGCATTGCCGGGTGCAAAGCCTTTCTATCGTTGGGGCGTCGGTCCAAACCCCGATGGCCTGTTTCTGGGCTCTCAGGGCTCAATGGGTATCATCACAAAGTGTGCAATCAAGATGGTCCCTCATCCCCATTACAAGACGGTAGTCGCATATGGTGGCGAAACTTGGGACGATATCATCAAGCCCGCATGGGAAATATCCAAGCATGAGATGGGTATTAGTGAGCGTACTGTCATGGTCCAAGGAGGAAACTACGAACTCGTCATGACCCGCTGGCCCAAAGAGAACGTCCCGACCGATTATGAGTTTTACAAGAAGATTGGTGTGGACAGGAAATGGATGAACTACGAGGTCTGGGCATGGTCACAGGAGGAGCTTGACTTCACCCTCAAAGGTATTGACAAGATCTACAAGGACTACGAGGTTAGGGAGAAGCGAGTCACTCCGAAACAGGACCTGCATCCGAAACAGGTGGCATCTCGACTCAAGAAACCAAACAAGATTGCCATTCCTTACTCCCTCTGGCAGGCAGGATTCCTGTTCATCACATGGTATTGTCCCTGGCTTGAGAGCGGCAAGATGATGGAGGAGTTTTGCGCTGCAATGGAAGATTTTGGTGCACCTCCGACAATCTGGGTTGCATCCATCGACCATGCAAGGCAGGCAATCGTCATGCCAATTCTCTGTTACGACAGCACTGAACCTGGCATCGAGGAAAGAATTCGCGAGTTCAACCTTGAAACCACTAAGAGCTTCCTGAAGAAGGGATGGCTCAACTATAGACCAGACCCCTTCGTTCATGCACCTCAGACTTTCAGCCAGGCAAAGGAATACTACAAGATGCTGGTCAAATTCCGAAAGGTCTTGGACCCGAACTTGATAATGCACCCCGGTCGTCTCGCAATCCCATGGGAGAGCGTAACGGACCTTCCCAATCCGCTAAAGGAATGAAACCAAGGTGCGGAATATGTTACAGAACATAACCACTAAATATGCAAATGATACAAGGAGGAAGGATTGAGATGACAAGTCTAGAAGATCTTCGCAGGATTAATGCACGTTGCATTCACTGTCGAGCATGTCAGTACGCCTACTCTGGTGAGCCCGACAAAGAGGGTGAAACCGAGGAATACACTGGGATGCTTCAGGGATGTCCTGCTGGACTATACTTTGGCTGGGAAGGTTACTTCAACTCAGGCAAGCAGTGGATGGCGAGAGCGTTCCTGAACGGTGAACTACCCGCTAGTAAGGAATTCTTGGAGGTTACTGAGGCTTGCACTACCTGTGGTATGTGTGAAACCCAGTGTCCGAACTACATCGACACAGTTCATGTCACTGAGGCACTTCGTGCAGCCATTATCGAGGCTGGTGTAGAGCCACTTGACAAACACAAGGTCTTTGGTGAAAGAGTGGACGAGGAGAGTCTTCGGAACCCCTACAAGGGTGCCAGAGAGGAACGTATCAAATGGCTTGAAGAGTACAAGGATGTAATCGACAAGCCTGACGTGAAGGTTGCTTACTATGTAGGCTGCACAGCCGCTTATCGGCAACAGCACATTGCTGATCACACAGCAAGCATTCTGAAGAAGCTGGACATTGACTTCACAGTACTCAGCGACGAGGTCTGCTGTGGGTCTCCCATTCTCCGTACTGGACAGAGGGACATCTTCAGACAGGTGATGAAGGAGAACCTTGAGCTGTTCAAGGACTTCGACCTAGTTCTGTTCAGCTGTGCTGGGTGTTACAAGACCTTCAGGAACGATTATCCCTCACACAGTGGTGAACCTCTTCCCTTCAAGGTACGTCATGCTGTGGAGTTTGTCTACGACTGGCTTGATGAGGGTAAACTCAAGATTAAGAAGCCCTACAACAAGAAGGTCACCTGGCACGATCCTTGTCACAGTGTAAGACACATTGGTATCGCTATCGAGAAGGAGATTCTCAAGAACTCGAAGAACTGGCTTCTTGATAGTAGAGCTGCTGAGAAAGCTAAGGAGGCGCATTACGAGTTGCCTCGTATTGTTCTCAATGGCATTCCAGGTCTGGAACTCCGAGAGATGTACCGCATCAAGGGCGACAGCTTCTGCTGTGGTGCAGGCGGTGGTGTCAAGGCTCAGTTCCCAGACTTAGCTCTGTTCGCATCCAAAGAGAGACTCAAAGAAGCAGCCTCAACTGGCGCTGAGATTCTGATGACTTCCTGTCCCTTCTGTGTTACTAACTTCAACGATGGTATCAAAGCGTTGCAGGAAGAGGAGAAGGAAACCGGCAAGGACTTGTCTGATCAGGGCTCGAAGCTTGTGGTTGTTGAACTACTCGAACTTCTTGACGAGTTACTATAATCGACAATTTGCTGCGGAGGGTTTGACCTCTGCAGCAAAACTATTCTTTTTTCTCAATGTGAATTGATTCCAATACACAAAGCCTCGAAATCAGTCACCATTGAACACTGTTGCAAAGTAAGAGGTCTACTGTTCTCTTAGAAATATCGCGGGTAGAATCATTATCTCTACTATAATAGCAAGCAGGATTAAAGCTGGTACAAAGCTACCAGATAGATCTTTTAGATACCCTACAAGAATTGGTCCAATGAACCCCATGAATGCTCCGATTGAGAAGAAAAGACCACTCGCAATACCAGTGTAATCAGCTCCAACTTCTGGAAGGTCCATCATAACTACTAGCATGAGTGGCATCACAGCACCACTAAAGATACCATACACGATTAAAGAAACTAGAAGTAACGCCCCTGCAGATATTCCTACGATATACATACTGACCCCTTCAATCAGCAGTAGTCCTACAATTATTGGTCGTCTTACTCCAGCCAGAGCAACTCCAGGGATTACTGCACTTCCTAAGAGACCAACCCATGTCGGTATTGAAGCAAGATATCCTGCATCGACAGGGCTCATCCCTTTTCCTTCTAATAGGGTTGGAAGCCAATTTCCAAAGCCATAGAAGACTAGAAAGGATGTTGAGCCAATGATAGCAACCATCCAGACGTGTTTGTTGCCCAGAAGTGATCTGATAATCACACCAATTGGGATTTGTTTGTCAATTTCTTGAGTACCTTCGGATGATTCTCGCGCAAGGATAATCCAGCTTACTGCTATGGCTAGTCCAACAAATCCATAGAGTGTGAAAACATTACGCCAGGTATTTACAATTGGTAGGACAATGGAGTTGGTAAGAGCTAGAGCTGCTCCCGAGCCGACAACAGCTCCAGTCATGTAGATGCCTGAAGCAATTCCACGCTCCCTTCCTTCAAAGAACGATGCTGCCACCTTTGCCAGACCGACTGATATTGTAGGGCCACCAAATCCGAAAAGTAACACAACAAGGAAAAGGGTTTCAAAACTAAAAACAAATGAACGGAGAACAGCCGATGAGGAAATGAATAGGAGTCCAATTGCTATCATTCTTTTATGTCCGATTCGATCGATGCCCGCGCCTATTGGAATAGCAAATGGGATATACATCAGAATGACGCTGCCTAGGATGATGCCCATTTCAGAGTATGACAATGAAAGATCTGCAGCTATGATATTCACAAGAGGCGGTATTGAAGAAAGAATCAACCCAAACGCGAAATAGACAAGCCATGCAAGCGCCAGTATGACCCATCTATAAAAATAGGGTCCAGAAGGAGGTTCTTCTTCAGTCATACGTTAGTTCACCCGCAGAGCAGTGTAGCAGCACACTCGGTGTATTAGTTGTTCCTGTTGATATACAACTGAATTTATGGTTCTCCAAATCTGAGAATAATGAGTGATGTTAAATGTCGGAGATGCCCTGGTAATTTCCGGTGTTCGCAAAGATACTGGATGTGCTGAGATGGCATCAGAACCCGAGGGAAGCAGATCTCGTCTTGTCATAAGTGGATTCCTTCGCATAGGTCGAGCTATCTTGTTTGTTTTTGGAATATTCACAACTTTCTGGTTGTTCTTCAGTTTCATTGGGTTAGTAGTTGGAATTGCATATTTCATCTCGTTCAAAGAGTCCGCGTGGTCAAGACACGGAATCATTCTAGCATTTTCAGCAGGAACTGCAACACTTCTAGCTCATGTGATAAAATCCGTGGCTCCACTCACAATGGCCATCATGAGTTCTATCACAATTCTTGTGGTGTACATCGCCATTGTAACTGGTTTCTGGGTTTGGAAAAGAATTGGACGAACGACACCATTCTTGATGTCAAAAGCTCAGACCATGTTGAGAGCCTTCCCACAGAACATTCAACGACTGCTCGTACTGCTACTAATTCTTTCACCTGTCGCAATGTGGTGGAGTGTGAGCATGGATTTCGGTGTTATGTTTGACAATCGGACCAGACTGCTGTGGATACATGCACCTTCAACAGCCGCAGCAACAGAAAGTTTCGAAATCACAGTGGAAGCGTGGGATCCGTATGAACGATTGAGTGCTACATACAAGGGCACCGTGCAATTCTCCATTGAGTCCTATAACCTTTCAACTTTCGAGCAGCTCGCTAGTTCTTCAGTCGATTTGCCATCTGACTACACATTCACTGGACAAAACTTTGGATCCGACATTGCTTACGAGATTCAGGATGGGAGAGACAACGGACGACATGTGTTCTCATTGACTATCGATACTCCTGGAATACATTACATCTTGGTAGAGGACTCCTTCACTGGGAACACGTACTACAGTAATCCGGTCATTGTCAAGGATGCCAGCGAACTTGACACTATGATCTACTGGGGGGACATCCATAATCACTCCGAGCTCTCAGATGGAACCGGTACTCCTGCTCACTCATTCTATTATGCACGTTATATCGCGTGCATAGATTTCACGTCAGTAACTGATCATGGTGAGATTATGTTGTTTGGAGGGTCTAGACCCTTCAATGTCTTGGAACAAGCGACAAACGATGCACATGATCCTCACAGCTTTGTGACATTTCATGGTCTTGAATGGACGAACACTCGAACTGGTCACTACACCTGTGTCTTTAGTGGAGATCAACTCCTGAAAGACCCTGTCCTCTCCTACTTAACTCTCCCCACAACTGAATCACTCTGGAATGCGCTTGACGATTTCACAGATGCAACTGGCTGCAGAGCTCTTGCTCTTCCTCATCACACAACTCAGAAGCAATATATTCAGGACTGGACCTATCTAAATCCCAAGTATGTCAAGATAGCTGAGGTCACCTCTGTTCATGGAGAGTGCCTTTTTGAGCAGCGCCATCCTCTGAACTATGTAGGACTGATTGCACCTCCGCCACAATATCAGAACGGTTCATCGATAGTAGATGCCTTCAGAATGGGCTATCGAATGACTCTCTATGCATCGAGTGACAACCACGATGGTCGACCCGGCCATTCAATAAGTCACACTCCTGCCTTTGTGGGTCATCAACGACCATATAGTCTCTGGCATACCCGAAACGAACACCCATACCCTGGAGGATTGACTGCAGTATATGCCCATGAGTTGACTCGGGATTCCATATTTTCTGCTTTGGAACGGCAAGTAATCTTCGCAAGTTCGGATTATGGAAGACCCCTTCTCAACTTCACAATCAATGGAGTTGGAGTTGGAGATAATTCTACAGTCGTCGTCGGTGGCGCATCAACATCCCGCATGATTCAGATAATCTTAGCCCAGGACGGCGCTCCAGCAGCCACAATGCATACTGCCGCCTCAGTGACGGATGACTGGATTCCGGATTGGAATGCACAGGTTGAGATAATCAAGAACGGGGAACTGCTGACAAGTATTGCAGTTGGCCAACCTCTTGTCAACATAACTTACGTCGATTCAGCAATGGTTGCTGGCGCATCTTATGGTCCAGAAAGTTGCATTCTCGTGAATGGTGAGTACTACATCAATAGATACAGTGACAATCCAATTGACCCTGCCACTCTGAATACTAATGGTATTGACTTCTACTTAATTCGAGTTGTCGGTGCGAATGGTCGCTCTGCGTACATAGGTCCAATATGGGTTGAGGTCAGTTCCTGATATCTAATCAATGACTGTGTACTCTTCTCCCTCTTTTAGAGGGACAAACTTCGTATCTGTGTCAGATATTCCGTTCTTGAAGTCTTCAATGCTCTTATCCCAGGTATGCATTGGAATCACGACTTTTGGCTTGATTATCTTAGTAGCCTCAGCTGCGTCATCGTTGTCCATTGTGTATGTATCACCACAGGGGAGAAGTGCCACGTCTATCGGACCCAACTCATTCATCTCGGGAATCACATCTGTATCTCCTGCAAAGTAGATAGTTTTCCCCTCTAACTTGACCAGATATCCAACTCCATATCCCTTGGGATGGTATGGATTGCCAGGAGAACGAAACCGCTTCACATTGTATGCATGGACAGCCCTAATGTCGATATCATGGAACCTCGACTCTTCTCCGGGCTTAAGTGACTCAAATGAATAATCAAGTTTCTCTACGCAGTCTTTCGGAGCCACAACTATTGTATCAGCTGTCCTCACCTCGTTTATGGCCTCAGGAAAACAGTGATCGTTGTGAGCATGTGTCACTAGTACTACTGACGCAGGTTCCAATTCATCTGGAACTCTCTTTCTCAGTTCCTTTGATCTGTAAAGGTCAAGATAGACTACTTTTTCATCTGCCTTTATCTGGAAACTGGCATGACCTAACCATCGAATTGTTACTCCCATTCTTATCACTAAAACAAGTGTGACATAATTCTCTCATAACTCATTTGATTAGAATTTCACAAAACTATAATTGACATCTGCACAATATGGAGTAGGTTTAGGAG
>WOR8_10007328_pt1 | contig 10512 bp, 3 predicted proteins | sample DeeMarSeWOR38_10_FD_19890 | JGI IMG/M metagenome (IMG submission 19890)
AAAATAGTACAAAAGGAAATAAAATGAAACCAGTTGAAATTACAGACGATAATTTTGAAACAGAGGTTCTTCAATCCGATAAGCCGGTATTAATTGATTTTTGGGCTGTCTGGTGCGGACCGTGTAAAATAATCGCTCCAATCGTGGAAGAATTGGCTTCAGAATATGATGGTAAAGTTAAAGTTGGCAAACTGGATGTTGATTCAAATCAGCAAACTTCAATTAAGTACGGTGTAAGGAGCATCCCTACTTTATTAGTCTTTAAAGATGGCAATGTAAAAGATACTATTATTGGTGCCGTTCCTAAAAAACTTATAGTTGAAAAAATAAACTCTGCTCTCTGAAACGCTTAACAAACTTAACAACCTTAAGCTTACTTTAAAGATTTCAAACAAAATTTGGATTGATGTAAGCTGAATTAGTTATAAAATGATTGGCAGGTTGAAGAATTGAATGATTTGCAGAAAAAATAAACTCAAAGCTTTAAATTGAAAAGAAAAACTGTGATATATTGATAACAATAAGCTAAGTAAAAGTTGAATCTGTCCTTAAAAGCTACTTACCAGAAACATTAATTCATATATTATTTCTTCGAAATACCCTTTTACTTAGATGTAGGGGGATTCTATCCGAAAATCTTTTGAAGAAAAACCCCCATAATTTGATGAGTTCTGTTCTGACAGTGGGATATTAGACTTTCAAGAATTGTGGGGCTATTTATTCATCTTAAATGATTAAAGAGTTGAAAGTAATTTTCATATTTCCATGTAGGATTTAAATGAGAGTAAGGTCTATTAATTCGAGGAAATATTAATGATACTTATTGTTTCGTTAATAACAGTATTAATAAATGTAAATATTTGTTGGCACCGACTAAATTTTGAAGGGATATCCGGGAAGAGATCTTCTCAGCGGATTAAAATCTGCATATAATTTAAAATCCGAATTCAGGAATTTTTAATGTACAGGAGGAATACAGGGTATTTGTACGGTTACTAAATAAATTTAGCGGAAAATTCAATCTCTTGACATTATTTATAAAAAAGCTTATTTCAATACCAGAAATATTTAATAATGTAAACTTGACATAGAAATTGGGTAGTGTTATCTTGAGCAAGTAATTATTGAAATAGTTTCAATTTTTACAGTAAAAAGGTATATCTGTAAATCTGTACTAAATAACTAAATAATTACATTTCGAACATAACGAAGGAGAACAGTATGTTAAAAAAACTTGTTACAATTCTTATTATGTTATCATTATTGCCTGTGTTTTTATACTCACAGGAAAGAGTAATTCTAAAACCAGGTGGTGAAATCTACAGACTTAAAGGAGAGTTGAAAGATGCTGACTTGGGTACTATTTCAAAGTTGTACAAGCCAGTAGTAAACAAAAATCTGAGATTGAATCCTCCAGTTACTCCTGTGAACTCGATGAATCTGATTGATACTTTGTTTATCCCTGGTCCTTACCGACAAAACCCTTTTGGTTTTTATGGGCAAGACTGGATGGTGATGTGGTATAAAGCTCCTGCTGATTTGTACCTGCTGCAAGTCGGCTTTTGGTGTATGATAGATACTTCGAATACGACCCTAGAAGTTAAAATTGTAAATGTCAACTGGACAGAAGAACAATTATTATCTTATGAAACAGATACGGGTCCGCTAGGTTATTATGAAGCTGATGGTAATGGATATAACGATATTAGTGCGTTTGAGGATAATCCGGATGTTACAGGTGGTTGGGTTGCCCTACCAGGATTCCAAGATACCATTCCACCATTTGGAAATGATATCTGGAGTGATGGAGGCGTTGGTGCTCCTATAATTCCCACTGTTTATCCGTGGCCGGATCCTGGTTATGATTGGGTAGATATGAGTGATTTGGAAGTACCTGAAATTAGTGCCGGAACAATCTTCGGAATAGCTATCAAGGATACCTGGCTTGTTCAGGATCCTAATTCACCGTATGTGGGTTTTGGTCTTCATGATTTTGCCGCAGGTGATATCGGTGTACCACTTATAAAATTTCACTCTGCTTATCGACTTACTACAGATGATTATGGTTGGTGGGTCCGTCCTGCTTATCCTTTGTGTTTTTCAGCAATTGTTGAAATATACGGCAACACTCCTCCTGACATAAGTTCATTTACTCAAATACCTAGTGATGTTAACACGGGTCCATTTACTATTGATGCAAATATTACAGATGAAAATCCGGGTAATCCGGATAGTGCGGGAGTAGCTTCTGCAATGATACAGTGGAGTACAGATGGTGGAGCAACCTGGAATGATGTGCCTATGACTGGTAGTGAGCCTGACTTTACCGGAGAAATTCCTGCTCAACCAGGAAATACAATGGTTACCTACAGAATAAATGCTACTGATATAACCGGATTAACGGCAACAACTTTCCCGGTTGATTTTTATGTATTTGAACCCAGCGGAGCTAATACACTGGTTATATTTAATGGATTCGATGACTTGACTGTTTTCCCGGTGGATAGTTATTGGCCTTCGAATGTAAGCTTCGAACATGATAGTTGGAATTATGGAGAAGCAACAACTGCTTTATTGGACAATTATGATAATGTTATTGAAATTTGGAATGAAAATTTCGGTGTTTATAATGATAGTACCATAAGGATTTGGATAGAAGGAGATGGCAACAGGAACTATTTTCTTGCAGGACAAGAGTATTTAGGTGCCTGGAACACCTATGATGATACATCTTTTGTTGCAGGTGATTTTATATATGATATTCTAGGTATAGATTCCAGTTTCAATGATGTAACTTATTATTCCGATCCTTCTATTGGCGATAGTCTTCCTACATGGAACATACCACAATCTGGAACATTATTTGGACAACCTTTAGCGGATTTACTAGCCTCAGTTCCTGATGCGGATTCATTGATGTTTAATCCTATAGGTGTTTACCAAACTCCTGATAATTTAAACTGGCAGGATGGATTTCATGTTTTGAGTGATGTTGAAGTTGATATGATGGTTCAAACCAGAGGTATAGGCGCGCAATGGAAACCTCGCCCTACTCCAACGGTAAGAATGCTTCCAACACTGGCTCATCGTACACTTCCAGCGGGAAATAAAATTGTTTTTCATGCTTATGATCCTGTTTCGCTGACTACTGCAAATGATGATAGTTATCCATATTGGTATTGGGTTGGTCCTGATTCATTAAATTCAGTATTTCAAGCATTAAGGTGGTTTGATATTGTATTGGATGCCAACGAAACCGGAGGAGCCGCACCTGTAGAGTTCGCGCTCGAACAGAATTATCCCAATCCATTTAACCCAGCAACTACAATTAAATTCTCAATTCCTGAACAATCCAGAGTAACCCTGAAGATTTATGATGTTCTTGGAAGAGAAGTTCGTACGTTGGTTAATGAAGTAAGGAATGCAGGAAGTCACGAAGTGAATTTTGATGCATCGAATCTTGCTTCTGGAATGTATATCTATTCAATTGAAGCCGGTGAATTCATTTCATCAAAGAAAATGATATTATTGAAATAAGATTAAAGTTGTTATTTGATTCTTCAGCGGGTGGATTAACCAATAGAAATTATTGGTAATTCGCCCGTTTTTTTAGATATATTCTTTATCAAAGAAAATGATATTATTGAAATAAGGTTAAAGTTGTTATTTGATTCTTCAGCGGGTGGATTAACCAATAGAAGTTATTAGTAATTCGCCCGTTTTTTTAGATATATTCTTTTTGTTCTTTGACTTAGTCTTTAATTAATTTGTAATTTAACTCAGAAGATATATATATATTAACTTTTCGTGGAGAAGAGATGAAAAAAATTTATACTATTCTTCTGGCAGCGCTATTTCTTATATCTACTGCTCTATTTGCACAGACGGGAGTGGGCAAAATGAGCGGAAGAGTAATAGATGCTGCCACAGGCGAAGCTCTGATTGGCGCAAATGTGATTTTGTTAAATACCAATCTTGGTGCCGCTACAGATATAGAGGGGAACTACTTTATACTTAATATTACTCCCGGTACTTATGACGTTAAATTTAGCTATGTTGGTTATGCTCCCAAAACCATTGAGGGAGTACGTATTGTAGCTAATATTACATATGAACTGAATGTAGATTTAAGTACCGACTTTACACTTCCTGACATCGTAGTTGTAGATAAAAAATTCTTTGAAGAAAAAGCTACTAACACTGTTAAAGTTATCGACTCTGATCAAATTTCAAGACTACCTGTCCGTGGAGTTCAAAATCTTGCTTCACTTCAGTCTGGTGTAGTAATTCAGGAGGGAAGTGGTGGACAGGAAGGTAATGCAGAAATTAATGTCCGTGGTGGAAGAGGCAGTGAGGTGCTATACATTGTTGATGGCGTTCCACAAAATAATTTATACAACAGGGAAACAGTCTCTCAGGTTAGTAACGTAGCAATTGACCAGATTTCTTTTCAGGTCGGTGGTTATGAAGCTAAATATGGTCAAGCGCAATCGGGAATTGTAAATGTTACAACGAAATCAGGTCAGCCACACTACACCATTTTTGCCGATGTCCAGTCCTCTGATTTTATTAAAACCGATGATTATGGTGCAAACCTATATTCAGTCTCATTAAGCGGACCAATCATTCCAGGAATTCCTGAACACACGTTGTTTTTATCAGGTGAAAGAGGCTGGTATAAAGATGCTGATCCCCCCGCTGTTCCCCTTGAATTCGGTACGCTGGCTGACGGAACGTTATTGGATAATCCTGTTGTTCAAAAAACTATTCCGAATAACCCGTCAAGTGTGTGGAGATTTAATGGTAAAATTAGTTCCAGGTTTGGAGGATGGACGGTACAGTTGAGCGCATTATTAAATGATAGAATTACAAAAAATTCCAAAACGAATACTGCTGTCAGACAGTATAAAAATTCCTCTCAATTTATAGAAGAATTTGAGGAGGAAAATTATTCCTATAGTGCAAGAATATCACAAACAGTTAGCAATAGTACGTTCTGGAATTTGAATCTCGGTTACAGACAATTCGAGTACCAGCGCTACAATCCATTCTTAAAAGGTGTTGAGAATCAAATACTTTATGGGGACAGTTTGTGGTGGGCTAACGAATCGGGTATGAATGTAACTCTGTTAGGTGACGGCCGCAGAACTGAAAATATTGATGAAAATGGTGTATACCGACCCTACGGCTATTCATACGGATTGTTTCAGCAAAGAGAAGATTTATCTTACGGAGCTGATTTTGATTTAACTTCTCAGCTTGATAATCACCTCATTGAATTTGGAGCAGGTATAAGCCAGCATACTGTAAGAGGCTATGGCAATTTTGCTTATGTTGTAGCCGGTACAGATGCGACAGAACCGGAAAATATCCGTTTCGCACAAAACCAGCCATTTGTATTCGGTTATGATGTTACCGGAAAACGAAAAACTTCATCCGATGACCCCTCTACATTAGAATGGCTTGCACATCCTGATATCGGATCGCATCCAACGATGGCTGAATTTCTAAAACCTAGACAACCGATTATTGGATATCTATTCTTGCAGGACAGGTTCGAACTTGAAGACTTAGTTTTGAATCTTGGTGTTAGAATGGATTACTTCGATATTAAATCACATGAATTTGTAAATCCTCAATTACCTTATGGTGATCCGAACAATCCAAATAATTTAGATTTAAATAAATTTGATATAGGTGATTTCAAATTAAAAGATGTTGAAGTTGAATTCTCGCCCAGATTAGGTATAGGATTTCCTGTAACCGAAGCCACTGTATTCCATGCTCAGTACGGCAGATTTATTCAGATCCCCGAACTGAATGATATGTACGGTGGACCCTTTGATTACAACCAATTTATTACGATGTCACCTCAGAATGGCTTTAATGGCGGATTGATCAGTGAAGAAACCACACAATACGAGGTTGGCTTCAGGCAATTGCTTGGTAATAATTCAGCACTAAATATTACTGCATTTTATAAGAACACAAAATCGCTTGTTAATGTTCAGAATAACCAGTATCAAAGGGTTGAAGGCGGTGAGGTTATTAATGCAATTTATAATGTAAACGCTGACTTTGGAACAATTAAAGGACTTGCTTTTTCATTTGATGTTACAAAGCTAAGCTATTTCAGTGCCTCAGTGCAGTATACCTTCTCAATCGCTGAAGGAACAGGTTCTTCAACTAATTCAAGCCAAACAGCTGTATTTAGAAATTTGGATAATCTTCCACCAAAAGTGATTGCACCTTTGAATTTTGATCAGAGACATACGGCGGTTGCAATAATTGATTTTTATGTACCTGAAGGTGAGCTTGGATTTTTTGAATTATTCAATGCAAATGCGATTATTTCTTTTAATAGTGGAAGACCTTACACTCCAGTAGATCAATGGGATATACTTGGTGATAACGGATTGCTGGCTGATAATACAGGATATATTAATTCAGCTTTTGGTCCAAGTAATTTTAGAATCGATCTGAAGGTTGAAAAAGGATTCCGATTCGGTAATTTATATATAACACCTTATGTGTGGATAGAGAACTTGCTTGACACAGATAATGTTATTGACGTCTGGAGATCTACAGGTAGTCCATACACGACTAATTGGCTAAATGATCCTGCTGCTCAGGGTACTATTCAACAGCAGGGCGAAGGATATGTTCGGGATTATGAAACTCTTGAAAAAGATCCGAGAAATTTTGGTGTTCCGAGGCTAATTAGACTAGGGCTAAAAATAAATTTTGATAGAATTACTTTCTAACAAAAATTTGATTTTAACTACTAACAGGATGACAAAAATGAAAATAAAATATAATTATAAAATTCTGTTTCTGTTACTAACAGTGGCATTTATCGCGTTTGGTTTTCTCGGAGACGATAAAAATGGAATTAAAACGCCTAGATCGATCTACAAGATAACCAGTTCGCAAGAATCCGGTAAGCAGGGAGATGCTTACGGAATGAATGTTAATAACATTTGGCTCCCTATAAATAGAAGGGGTATTATAGCGGATGTTAATATAGAACCAAATGGAAGTGGTGGGCAGTTTGCTGGTGGAACGTTCTTGTTTTCATCTGGATTTTTTCTTAGTGGACTGAGTAATGGTGCGCTGTGGGCTAATGCCGCAGCTTCCGCAAGCTTGGTAGAAGATTATGTCCAGGGTGTTGTTGGTGGCGAAAATGATCCTAATGCAGTAGTATACGTTGTTAATTCTAAGGACGAGCCGTTTGGAGTAAGTTGGCAGGATTGGGTAGATGCTGTTTCATTAGGTGCTGATTTTGTCGACGGTGATGGAGACGGACAGTATAATCCGGTTGATAAAAATAATAATGGTGCTTATGACCCTGATGAGGATATGCCAGATTTAATAGGAGACGAAACAGTCTGGTGTGTATATCACGATGGTTTGCCTGTTGCTCAAAGAAGATGGAATACTACAATTGAAGTGGGTATGGAAGTAAGACAAACTGTTTTTGCATTTGCATCCGCAGGAGCTATTGGTAATATTATATTTGTTAGATACAGAATTACTTATGTGGGTACGGATCCCAGTTCACCCGATGAACTGACAGATGTTTATTTTGGTGCTTGGGCAGATCCCGATTTAGGTGACTTCAATGACGATGTAATTGGTGTGGACGTTGGCCGAAATGCAGGATTTACTTATAATAATACTCCCGATGCAGTTTATGGGAACCAGGTTCCATGCTTTATGATAGATTTTTTCTCAGGTCCACGTGAATATATTCCAGGAGAAACTTTTATAGATAATAATGGCAATGGTATATTTGATGAGGGGGATACACCGCTTGATACTGCTTTTTCCGTGCAAGGTCAGATGAAAGGAATTCAAGAATTTCTTGGCGCAAGGAACCTTCCTATTTCTTCTTTTGTAATGTATATAAATGGAGACCCTGATTTAAGGGATCCGGATAATAAAGAAGAAGCCAGGAATTATTGCCTTGGTACTAATCGAGTAGGTGATATACCAGATCCTTGTACCTTTGCCTACGGTGAAGTAAGAGGAGGTGTAGACTGTAGTACCGTAGATCCAAGATTTTGGTTTTCGGGCGATCCAGTAGCAGGTTCAAACGGCGTTGGCTGGATTTGTACTGAGAATCAAGATATGAGGCAAATGACAAATACCGGGCCATTTACTCTAAAAAAAGGTGAGGAGAATGAAATTGTCTTAGCATACGTCGTGGGCAGGGGTTCAACACCACTTGATGGTATTACGGTAGCACGCTCCATTGATGACGGAGCTCAGAATATTTTTGATCTTAACTTTTTAGCTCCTACACCACCTCCCGCTCCTCAAGTTACTCTCTCTTCAAGTGACGATTTTATTGATATAATCTGGGAAACGCCAAGTCAGGTAAATTATCTTAGCCAAACCCCAACCTGGGATCTGAGATTTGAAGGATATCAGGTATGGGCATACAGAACAAATATTCCTGAAGATATAGTTGCCGGTGAGGAAAACTCTGCTTTAGTTACAACTTATGACCTGGCTAACTTTGTTCAGAACATTTATAAGGAAAACTCGGAAACCCTTGGCATTGAACTCCTGTATAATGTTTCTTCTGAAGAAAATCAATTAGATTTTGAAATATTCAGTGATCCTGTTACAGGCAGGATAAGGCTGAGATTATTTAATGATCCGTTTTCTCCAAACGAAGGAGTTACAAAAGGCAGACCATATTATTTCGCGGTTACAAGTTATGCTCTTAACTATGATGCCCTTGTTTATAAGGATGATCCCTCACAACCGATAGGAACAGAGGGGGATTATTATCTCAATTCATTTGCTTTTGCACAGGAAGCAGAAAATATTAAGACCATTAGAACTATAATTGTCGGCTCTAGTGCTCTTAATCCTCCGGTTCCGGTACAGCCCTCAAATAAAATTTCAGGTGCCTCCCTTGGAAATGTTGGTTACGATGTAGTTGACAATGAAGCCCTGACCGGCGATATGTATGAAGTAACATTTACAAAGAATATTGAATCGGTTGAATATTCTACGTATTGGAACTTAACAAACCTCTCTACCGGACAGGTTTGGGATTCATCACAAGCTTATACCTATGGTGAACAAACAGTTAACCAGGAAATTACGGATGGTTTTATTATGAGAGTAGAGAATCAAATTCCAACGATCGGTTCTCCGGAATACATTGGAACACAATGGTTTACAGACTTCTATGATGAAACAGATCCTAATTCAGTTGATGACGGGACTGGTGTGACTTACTTAGGAAGAGATATTCCTCAAGGACGTGTTGTTCTAACTTTTCCAGGCAGGTGTGAAATAATCGGTGCTGATAGGTTAAGAAGAATCGAACTTAGGTTCGATACTCCCGGTAAGGCATACAGATATATAAATGGTTACCTGAGTGTTTTTGCTCTGAACACATATCGTTACGCTCCCGGTTTAACTCCGCAGGACACCGTGGGAAAAGGTCCAATTGGAAACTGGGATAATACAAACGATAGACCAAATGGTTGGGTGGATGTACCATTTACTGCCTGGATGGTCGATGAAAATTTTGGTACGGAACAGCAACTTGCAGTTGGGTTTGTTGAAAGATCTCGTAATTCTACCTATCCAGGAGGAAACCCGGATGGTGTTTGGGATCCCGGGACGGATTTCCTTGCTTCCGGAGAAATTATATTGATTTTTGACTATCCTTATGATCCTAATGGTGGAGATGATCCGTACGATCCGAACAGTGGAGGTCAGATACAATATACTGGTGGTGCCTTTTCCACTCCTGGCGGTGTGCAATTTGTATGGGCCGATTTAACAAAGACCTCTGCTTCAGCGAAAGATGCACCTGAGGACGCCACAAACATTACTGAAGAGCAGAGAGCTATTTTTAATTCAAGATGGTTTAATACATTATATGCTGTTGGTTTCCAAAGAAGTGATGAAACATCTTTTTATACTGAAGGAGATAGATTGATTATTCCAGTCAGTGTATATCCTTATACAGAAAACGATGTATATCAGTTTCAGACGTTGGAAGGTACGACTCTTACAGCCGAGGATGAACGTTCGCTCTGGGATAAGGTTAATGTCTATCCGAATCCTCTGTTTGGATATAATACACTTTCAAACTATTACTCAAATACTCCTGATGAACCGTTTGTAACATTCACCAACTTGCCAGAGGAAATTACAGTTAAAATTTACTCTCTATCGGGAACGTTATTGAGGACTTTAACCAAAGAAGATAAAGATACACCGACATCACCCTATTTACGCTGGGATCTGGAAAATGAATCTGAGCTGAGAGTAGCCTCAGGTATGTACCTTGCAATTGTATCATCACCAAAATTTGGTGATAAAGTTTTGAAGTTTGCAATAATTATGCCTCAGAAACAAATTCAAAGGTTTTAATGAAATAGGATTGGCAGGCCTAAATTAGAACAAGCCTGCCAGCTATTTTAATATTAAATAGTGGAGTTTATAAAATGAAAAAACTAATACTTTTACTAATAATAATTG
>WOR8_10008143_pt1 | contig 10512 bp, 7 predicted proteins | sample DeeMarSeWOR38_10_FD_19890 | JGI IMG/M metagenome (IMG submission 19890)
GCTATAATAATTTCAAAATCAAATATCCCTGCCGCCTACACACCGGGTCCCCGACACAATAAATCTGGTTGAAAATAATTTTCGACTAGGATGATGAGCAAGTTAGGGGTGGAAAAGGACGGATGTGGGGTAGGGCACTTACAATATGCTATGAGGTGGAAATGATTACATGTAAGTTTCTGTAATTTTGTGCTAAACTGATTGGTTTACATGCTTTTAAGAGACATAATCTACCTCTTGGGTCAAATTGTTATGACAGTTTGCAGGGACCCAAAAGCACACTCATTACCTCTGAAAAAATTTCGACCATTATACACGCAAATTTTTTATTGTGTTTTACAGTGAAACGGAATTGATGGTATTGAACATTATCACGGTAAGATTTTTGTGAAGGGTAGGGTGACAAGGGGGATCTAAAGGAACCAAATTGTGCCCAAATTGTGCCCGTCAAGGTCAAATATTTCCAAATCGTTTCAAACGAAACCAAAAGTTAGCTGAAAAAGTACAATAGAATCAACTGGTTGAAATTACGATGTTTTTGAATTTTTCAGATTTTGGGCTTAAAATCCCTCGGGATCATGATCTCGTGCCGGTTCGATTCCGGCCCCGGGCACCAGTAAAATCAAGGGGTTAGCATATATTGCAAAATCCCTTTTTTATGCCGTATTCGTTCTGATCTTAACTACAATAAAATCATTTTCAATAAGAGTGGGGTTTTTTGTTTGTAAAAGCCTTATGAAACCTGCAACTTGTTTTGATTGCAGATTATCAAGGTATCTGTTTCAGAGTATTTTCAACCTAAACTGATCGGTTCCAGGTTCCAAGTTCAGGGTTCAACGGTTATAATACGCTTATTTTCAGAATGTTATACCCGTTTTTTGGATTGACCGCTGTCACCCAATAGGTGAAACATGAAATTTAACCCACGTAACGCGTAATACGATGGTTAGAGGTTAGTTGCGACATTTTAACTGGGAACCTTGAACCCAGAACCGCTCAACCTGGGTTCAAGAAACCATATGGCAAGATAACCAGAACCGAACACGGACGGATTGAAAGGAGACCAGTATGACCCAACTTTCGCACCGCAGCACTCTGGCCCACAACTTCTGGGCTGTCTGGGGAAAGTTTTGGTGGCTTTTTGGACTTGTGATTATAGGTGGCTTTTTCCTGTTGGGCGTAATAAATCCAGTGCTTCTTGCTAAGTTATTTAGTCTACTTTTAATTATTATTAGTGTTGTCATGATGGTTTATGCGGAAAGAAGTCGACGGCAGCAGCACCAAAGCCGCACATGGACGCCAGTTCAAGGCAGGGTTCTATCCTCCGAGGTAAAAAAAGAAATCCATCAGTCTGGATCTCGACAAGGTGGCCCATTAACCTGGAGCGGAACAATCAGCTACTTTCCCCGTGTCGAATATACATACGAATATCTGGGAACGACTTACCAATCCAATGGAATAATAACCATCAACATCAATTGGCCTAAAAAAGAAGCCGAGGCGGCGGTTGCACGATATCCGGTTGATACCTCAGTAACTGTATGGGTGAATCCTGATACACCGCACCATGCTGTGCTTGAACCGGGTATAGGGCGCTATGGGAAAAAGTATAAAATAGCGTTTTTCATTGGTGTCGCCTTTCTGGTTATAGGTTTGTTGGGCTGGTTTTTCGCTCCTCTGCTTAGAAGATAATCAAGGAGCAAGCACAGGTTTACATAAAAGGATGAACTCAAAACTATCGGTTATTGCCTTGCAGAAGAATTTATAAGTAAACCATCCCCGCCTTTCAAGGCGGGGATGGTTTACTATCTATAATTTTGCTTTATTTGAACCACCATCGTTCGGCGTTTCGCTGTCCATCCGCTTCCATATGGCCGGAAATGGGGCCGTGGCCGATTTTATCGGAGAGCGCTTCGACGATCTGGGCGAACATGGGAATCAGAGTCCCGCCCTCATCTTTGCAGATTTCCTGCATTTCCGTATACATCTGAGCCCGTTTCTTTTCGTCGAGTTCCGCTCTGGCGGCCACCAACAGCTGGTTGAAGCGTTTGTTATCCCAGTGCGCATCGTTCCAGGGCGCATCGGCCGCATAGGCCACGGAAAACATCAGGTCTTCGGTCGGACGTCCGCTCCAGTAACACATACAGAACTCTTTCTTTGTCCAGACATTGGTCCAGTAGCCGTCGCTGGGCTCCCGTATCACGTTGATTTTGATGCCGGCCTTTTTGGCGTGCTCCTGATACAGGATGGCGGCATCGTCCGCACCTTGAAAGGCGGCTTCGGCGGTATGCAGGTTAAACGTGTGGCCCTCCATGCCGGCTTTCTTCATATAAAATTTGGCCTTTTCCGGATCGTACTTTCGTTTTGGCAGATCTTTGGCAAAATAGCGGTTGACCGGGGCGATGGGGTGGTCGTTGCCGGTCTCGCCATAGCCGTTCAGAATTCGCTTCACCAGCTCGTCACGATTGGCGGCGTACTTGAGGCCCAGACGGACATTGTTGTCGTCATAAGGCTTCATCTTGGTGTTCATGGGCATGGTATAGTGGAATGTCGCCGTCACCGCGCTGATCTCGATGCCTTTTGATCTTTTCAGGAGGTGGATCGTTTTCCGCTCGCAGCGGTCCATGAAGTTAATCTGCCCTGTCTTTATGGCGTTGGTCCTGGCATTAACATCGTTGATGCTAAGGGTTTCCACTTTGTCGAAGTTGCCGCGGCCTTCTTTCCAATAGTTCGGATTCCGTCTCGTGATGGCGGTAACACCCGGTTCCCACTTCTCAAGTATGTAACCACCCGTGCCGATCCCCTTTTGGAAGTCATTGCCTTGGGTGCCCGCCTGAAACACGGCCAGATGGTAGTCGGACATGATGAAGGGGAAGTCGGCAACGCCGGTGTTAAGCTCGAAAATCACGCGATGTTTGCCGTCCGCCTTGATCTCCTGGACCGGCTCAAGGTATGGCTTGGCAGCGGACTTGGACTCTTCCCCACGGTGGTGGTTCATGGTATAGATCACATCATCCGCATCCAGCGACTTTCCGTCGTGAAACTCCACGCCCTTGCGCAGATTGAAGATCCATTTCTTGGCATCTGGAGAGGATTCCCAGCTCTCGGCCAGTTCCGGCTTGGGTTGGAATTTGTGGTCGATCTCCACCAGGCAGTTTCTCAGTTGCAATTCCACATTGATGTTCCAGCTGGACGTGTGGGTCGCCGGATCCAGCGTGTCGGTCATAGAACCTCCGGTCTGGGCCTGGATAAAATGCCCGCCCTTTTTCGGCACCGCAGCGTCGGCCGATCTGGAAAGCAGGATCGGCGACACGGCCGTCGTTAATCCGAGGCCGGCTGCCCGGGCCAAAAATTGTCTCCGGCTGATTTTCCCCTCTGTAAACAGTTTTTCCAAACGGTCCAATGTTGTCATATTATCCTCCTCCTTTGGTTGATGTGAACGAAACATGGCTTGCCCGTACCCATTCCTGATAGGTTATCCGCCTTTATCGGTCGTTTGCTTTCCACAGCGAAGCGCAGATTCAATATACGATGTCTTAAGGTCAATGTCGGTTTGCTTACCCAGCATAAAGGTTCGTCAAGAAAAAATCAAGCGCCCCACAGCATGTAAAAGTGGATATGCCTTAATGAGGCTTGCATTTTGGTATTCGACGGCGTGGAATTAGCGGTATACTGCGATCCCCCGGTCACTAACGTAAAGATCCCCGTCAGGGAAATGGGCCGGGTGGCGGCAATAATTCTTATGGAATCGATCGACAACAAAGCCAGACAGAACCTGCAGTATTTCCTGGACGCCTTGAAGCTGGGGTACCCTCGACTTTCGCTCAATCAGGGTCGAACTTACTTTGGTGTTGCAGAACCATGAGATTGGCTGACTTGCTGTCTATGCAATCCGAACCCCTTGGTTTTCAAGCGCTTTCTGCACACCTCTGATATCTACCTCTCTGCATGTCATCTTGTCCTTGATGGAAACGGCCGCCGCTACGCCGGCTCCCTGTCCGGTAACAGCACAACACATCATTTGGCGGGTCGCAGCGTGTGATAACTGATCACCGGCAACGCAGCGCCCCGCAACCAGGAGGTTGTCTACCTCTTGCGGAACCGTGATCCCATAGGGAACCTGAAAGTATCTCCCGGTCGTTGGTATGATGACGATACCGTAGCCGTCTAAAAATTCCGGAAATATGCCGATGGCGTCATCGAATCGCGCCTGGTTCCTCACGTCGTCCCCGGTGATATTGGATCTTCCGATAATCTTCCTCGATTCTCGTATACCCAGAGACGCGCCGAAGGTTCTGAGTTTGGCTTTTTCAAAGCCAGGTGTGTAGTTCTTCAACGCTGCCATGGCCCACATGGCCTGCTTTCGACCTTCCATCTCTGCCCGGGTGAGGTCCCGAACATCGGTAGGATCAAATCCCAACATATATACCACATTTAAATATGTGGCGTCGCCCTGCTCAGAAAGGCTGCCCCAGGTGCCGGCAATTTCGACTTCTTCGGGGATATCGCCGGCTTCTTTGGCTCTCGTGAAAGGTTCCTGAAGATAGGGGCTGAACAAATGTGCTTCTTTTCCCGTCGTCTCTTCGGCCCAATTTTTCAGGGTAGCCGGATGCGTTCTCACATATTCGAGAAATTCCTGCTTATTTACCCCGCTGCAGGAAAAGGTTACCGTGACCCCCATCAGATCGTGTTTCTGGGCTATGTGATAGGGAGCACCGGCGCGGCAGGCGATATCGGCATCACCGGTAGCATCAATCACCCGCTTTGCGAGTATTGCCTGCCGACCCGACTTACTTTCCGTTATGATACCGCCGATGGCATTGCCTTCTATCATCACTTCAACTGCCAGGCAGTGCAGGACCGGCTTGATGCCCGCCTCCTCTATCAGCCTGTCGGCCACGTATTTGAACATTTCCGTATCCAGAGCCTCGCTTTGAGACTGCGGTTCTTTTCGGCTCGCGCCCATTTCCTTGGCCCGCGCCTCAAATTCGAAACCAATGCCTTCGGATTCCACCGTACCCTCATGCCGGTACCATGCAATCGACTCCACGGACGCCTGCGTGATGTTTCCGCCAAAACAACCATAACGCTCAACTAGGATCGTATCCATGCCCTCCCGGCTGGCAGCTAATGCTGCAGCAAGGCCGCCCGGTCCGCTCCCTACCACTAAGACGTCTGTTTCCGCCATGACTGGGATCATCTTATTTTGCTCATTAATCTGTTTCATATCCCATTCCTTTGAGCAATGGTTATGCAAATTGATCCGATGTATTTGTTAATTGACAGATAAATAATATCCAATTACAAATCAATTCATATTTTAGATCTAAATCGATATAATTTATTTTGCTCAGCAAGGCAAAAAGACAGGCGCTATGAAAACAGTTAAAGAGTCAGTGGATCTGGTTGTCGCGGGCGGAGGCACGGCAGGCCATGTAGCTGCGTTGCAGGCCGCCCGGGTGGGAATAAAAACCTCTGTAATCGAGGCAGGCGCGATGCTTGGTGGGACAATGACTGCCGGTGGCGTCTATATGCCGAACCACTTTTTCAGTACTGAAGGCCCGGTCGTTCTCGGTATCGCCTGGGAGCTTTATACCAAATCAAAGAAGATTGAAGGTCTTCCGATACCCGATTACACAAAAAGAAGACCGAAGGAAAGCCCGGGCTATTACAGCTATATTAATGTTCCCATTTACGCCGCGATCGCCGAAGACGAAGCTCTGACGGCCGGGATCATATTACACTACCATGAGTTCATCGCTGGTGTAAAAACGATCGGAAATTATTGGGAAATTACTTCCTTAGGCCGCGGTATCAAACGAATCACGAAAGCAAAAGAGATTATCGATTGCACAGGGGATTCAGATGTGGTGAGAATGCTCGGACTTGGAGTTCTCCGTGATAAAGCCAGACAACCTGGAGCTTATCAATACAAAATTGAGGGCATTGAATATGAGCAGATATGGGAAAAAGAAATTCAAACTATATACGAAGAGGCAATGGAAAACGACATTTTAAAGCAAGGCGATTATGCTTACGCCAACTCGCTGCCCTTCAGCTATTATATTACTCACGGCGGTCATAACGCGACCCATGTCTACGACGCGGATACATCCGACGCCGAGGGTCAGACGAGGGCGAATTTGGAGGGCCGGGCGAGAATGCTGCGGATGTTCAAATTCGTAACCTCGTCGATACCCGGCTGCGAACGAGCCGTTTTAAAAACGATGCACTCACATGCGGTTGCCCGCGAAACCTATCGAACCGAAGGAGAATATATCATTACGCAAGAGGATTTCATGACAGCCGCGGATTTCAAAGATAAAGTATGTAACGCCTTTAACTATATCGACATGCACAGCCGCGAAAACGGGTGCGATGTCTATTTTCATGACTCCAAGGACCTTATACCCAAGGTACCATTCAGAGCACTTATTCCAAAGGGGAGCTCAAGGATTACTGTCGCCGGTCGGATCGTGTCCGCGGAGAGAATGGCACTTGCAGGTATTCGCGCACAATGCACTTGCATGGCGATGGGACAGGCCATGGGGGCAGCTGCATCTCTTGCCGTAAAGAGAGGCGTTCCTTCGAGAGAAATAAATGCCGCAGATATTGTTGCGCTCACCATCGAGCACGGGGCAGCTGCCGTTTAATTGATAATATCCTCGCGCAAGATTAGTTTATCTCTCTATTGCAAACCACTGGCCGCCCATTCTAGGCCCAACCGATCCAAGGTTTGGCGCGTTGGTGTGCCCGACTCAATCTCCCAACCGGCCTGGCGGTAATATTCCTCCAACGCAGCTTCATACTCAGATTTGTCTATCTTCCAGCCGTCGGTAGGCCCGCCTTTCAGAGGTTTGCGATAAAACTTCTCGGGCAATTTATCCCGATTCCGATTGATACCTTCACGGGCGTTGAAAAGGCGCATCATGTTCACGCGGCGCTCTCCTAAAGTAAGCAACTCATCGATAGTGACATCCCAGCCAGTCACTGCCTTTAACATCCTTACGATTTCCGCCGGGCCGTATAGTTGCCATGTCGGACCATGAGCAAACTGGCACAAATTCAAACTATCCAACATGCTATAGAATTGCTGTGTTTTAAGCACAAAATTGATTTTCTCCGGCTCTAAGCTCTGCGGTTTCTGTCGTTTTGTAAGCCCTAAAAGCGCTAGTCTATCTTTATAAAAGTCGAAATCCGATTCGTATGCTGGGTCGTGTTCCACACTCTGATGATCGGTCCCGAATGGATTGACGGCATATATTAATCCCAACCCGCGTTTTAACTGCGGCATGTGAGCGGGGGTTTCTTGTCCCTTACTGGTTATGAGGTATTCTTTTCCGCACGATAGCTTATCAGCTACCCTCTCGGATCCCTCAGCCAAAAGATCCCCAAAACCTTCGCGTTTTCCGACCATTTCTACCAATTTTACCATTACATCTGCATCACCGAATTTCAGTTCCAAGCCACCTGTGTCCTTCGTAGTTATCGCACCGGTTTCAAATGCTTCCATAGCCCAGGCAATAGTTGCTCCGCAGGAAATAGTATCGATCCCGTACTTGTTGCACATTTCATTGGCTTTTGCTATCGCTGGCAGGTTATCAATTCCGCAATAACTGCCTAAAGCGCAAATGGATTCATATTCAGGTCCGCCATAAAGCGGATCTACCTGACAGGCACCTTCATTGATTTCAACCACTCGCTTACATCGGATAATACATCCGTAACAGGTGTCACGACCGTATTGGTCTTGTTTTTTTTCTTCTCTGCCTCTAAGTATTGTTTCATACATGGTGGCCCCATCAATAGCTTCCCAACCATCAAATACGCCGCAATTAAAGTTGTAGCTTGGTAAACCTCCTTGTTCGTGATAAAGATTTATGATTTCGGACGTACCAAACTTACCTAATCCTGCCACGGCAGAATTTGAAAAGTTTTTTTTCCCCCAGCGCACCAAATCGTTTAGTGCTTGAAGGTCCCTAATTTCCGGTTTTTTGGTCCCGCTTACAGCAATGGCTTTGAGATTTTTGCTGCCCATTACTGCGCCCATTCCTGTACGCCCGTTTGCCCTGTTACACATATTCATAATAGACGCAAACCGCACCTTTTTTTCCCCGGCAGGTCCAATTTGTAAAACTTCAGCTTTTTGATCTCGCAATTCATCTCTAATGGCTCCTTGCGATTCACCGGTTAGCTTACCCCATAAATGTGATGCATTGCGAAGCTCAGCCTCACCATCATGAACCCATAAGTATACGGGGGACGCCGCACGCCCCTTTATAATAATTGCATCAAACCCCGAAAATTTAAATTTCGCGGGCCAGAAACCTCCAGCTTGAGAATCACCAATAGCTCCCGTAAGTGGAGATTTAGCATTCACAGTCACTCGACTTTGTCCCGAAATGGGTGCTCCAGTTGTAACACCTACACTGATGCCGATGATATTTTCAGATCCAAAAGGGTCAATACCCGAAGGCATTTGCTTTAGAAGGTAGTAAACATTGAGAGCGCTTCCGCCCATATACTTGCGGTAAAATTCTTCAGACGGTTCATCTATTTTAAGGGTCTCTGATGAAAGGTTTACATGAAGTATTTTTTGATTATAACCGTATGGCATATTTGGTTCCTTTATTCCTATTTGTTTAGCGATTGGTAAAGATATTTTACCGAAATTTAAGAAATCTAAGAAAAGGTATAGTGAGCTGGCTTTGACCTCTTCAAAAAGTGCCGTTGGATCAATTCGCGCCTGCTTCCCCTTCGAGTATCAAATGACCCAAGGCCAATAAATTCGAAATAACTTTGACAACGCGTGCACTACCCATCTGACATCATTGCGGCAGCCATAACACTAATTCTGGATAATTGTCAATGGGGTGAATTGCAAGTTTTAACTCCTGTAAAAACTGACTGCAATTTTTCACCGACCCTTTCAAAAACTTCCTTCATCCGGTGTAAATTTGACTGAAATGGTTGTAAAAGCTACAATGAATTATCATTTCTAACAACGCGGCTTTTTAAAACTGAACTCTTTGCTGAAATGAGGAGGTCAAAAACCAATGGAGAAAGATAGAATAATTAAGATAGGTTGGATTGGGCTTGGAAACATTGGATCGGTTATGGCCGGTCTTCTTTTAAAAGAGGGCTATCCAATTATTGTGCATGATCTTCGACGCGAGGCCGGCGAAAAATTGGTTGCCGCCGGCGCTCAATGGGCCGCAACGCCGCAAGAGGTTGCCGAAATGGCGGAGACCATCGTCACATCGTTGCCTGGCCCGCCGCAGGTACAGACCGTTATGGAAGGCGAAAAGGGTGTATTCTCGGGCCTCCGCGCCGGCAGTACCTGGATCGAGATGTCCACGACCGATACCGAAGAAGTCCAACGATTGGGGATTATTGCCGAGCAAAAGGGTGCTAGCGTGCTGGAGGCTCCGGTCAGCGGCGGGTTGACTTTGGCGAAAGCGGGTGGGATAACGATTCTGGTGGGGGGCCCCAAGGACGTATTCGATGCCCAGCTGCCGGTGCTGCAGACGATCGGCGCTAAAATACTGCACATGGGACCGCTGGGAAGTGCCAGTATCGTTAAAGTGATCTCCAACTTGTTGGCGCTGGGTCATCTGATCATGGCCGGTGAGGCCTTTATGCTGGGCAAGCAGGCAGGAATCGACATGAAAGCATTTTTGGAGGGCATCAAGGCCAGCTCCGGCAACAGCTATACAATTGAGACGGAAATGCCGCTGGTGTACAACGGCAGCTATGATGTGGGCTGGACCATGGCCCTGGCCATCAAGGACCTGGGGCTGACCATGCAGCTGGCACGCAAGCACTCGGTACCGCTAGAAATCGGTGCGTTGATCGAGCAGATCTTTGTCAGGGCAACCGTTCAGTACGGCCGAGACGCAAATTCCACTCAAGCGGTCAAGCTGCTGGAAGACGCCATGAACGTTTATTTAAGGGTACCGGGCTATGAGGATTTTCGCTAAGGAGAGGTTTTATGCCTTTCGGATATAAATGCTAAACAAGTTCATGGAAGGAGCAAAATGGGTATAACAGATTTCAAAATGGATTTTTTTTCATTGAAAGGCAAGAATGCTATAGTGACGGGCGGTAATACAGGACTGGGGCAGGCATTCGCACTGGCGCTGGCAAAAGCCGGGGCCAACCTTTTTGTAGCAAGTGTTATGGAAGATGAAGGCAAAACAAAAGATCTCATTGAGGCCGAAGGTGTACGCTATGAATACATGAGAATTGATATTGCTGATGACGGCGCCCCGAAGGTCATAATCGAAACTTGCGTTGAAACCCTTGGATCTATAGATATTTTGGTCAACAGTGCCGGCATTTCCCTTTTACATGAAGTCGAGAACTTTGGTAGAGAACCATGGGACAAGATGGTGAGCATCAATTTGACTGCTGCTTTTGAACTCAGTTTTGAAGCTATAAAGTTTATGATTCCTCAGCGAAATGGCAAAATCATCAACATCTGTTCACTTTTCTCATTTCTCGGAGGGCAGT
>WOR8_10007330_pt1 | contig 10511 bp, 10 predicted proteins | sample DeeMarSeWOR38_10_FD_19890 | JGI IMG/M metagenome (IMG submission 19890)
AATTTATCCCATCTGTGGAAATCTGAACTTTGCCATAATCTCCTGAGCCTAGATAATAAAAACTATACCAGTGCCAAAATTTTAGCCGAACATGCCCCGCCGGCAAAGTGATCTGTGGACTAACTAAGCGAGTATTTGTATTAGCCGGGTAGTTGGCATTTAGGTCCGTTCCGGCACAGTTTTGTCCGGAATGTGCACTTGCAGGTCCAATTGTGGGAACTCCCACATCCCAAATTCCATTACTTGCCCACCAGTTGCCCCAACCAAATTCAAAATCCTGATTTGATATAGGTTGGGCAACTAATGTCTTACTAGGGGCAATAAAGACAAAAAAAAGTCCAATTGCTAAAATTAAGTGCTTCGCGTGCATGTTTACTTCCTTACAAATTACATTTACCATTGAAGAGACTCTACGATAATTAAATATTGTGAATATTTTCCTTTTAAATCATGCAGACTAACAAATGCTTAATTATTTGCAATTCAAATTACTAATCCCTATAGGGGAAATAGAGTTTAGAGGGGTGATTATATGAGCAGTCTGTTGAAGATCATAAAGAATTCAGTAGAAAAATACCCTTTTCTTTCTCAATTTCCAATATTCAATACGAATACCCCGGTAGAAATCCCCAATTCTTTGAGCCAAAATTAATTTAGCATTTTATAATTATTTGTCAATAATTTAAATAAAATCGCTTTAAGAAAAGATTATCCGAGATTTTTCCATACTGAGTGGAATCGTTTTAAGTCAAAAGATATGTTAACGGTTAGGCAGTACAATGGAACGAAATGCATTCTTTGAAGAAAATTTCTAATAATTCAATATTCTTTTAAAATAATTTTACAGCCCTTTGGTAATCACCAACTCCTGAGCTGCTGCACCCACCGGCCCAATGAAATATTTCTCGCCTTGTGCTTCGTTGTTACCTGGTGGAAGCCCGGCTGGTCTGACGTTTGTCCCAGAATCCAGTTAAAAGCCTGAGGCGTTTAGCGCTGTTAACGGAATCAGTGCTCGTCCGGATGGCAGGTCACGTTTTTAATAATGTTACGACTAGCAGGTGGGATATTCAGGGGCAAGTCTTGCGCGTTTGGGATCAGGCTGCCAGTGAGGTTTTGGGCGCAGACGCTGATATCAAAAATGTCAACCGGTAAAACCGATATTGCGCTAAGTCCACATTCTGCCAGGTTTATTACGCTCGCGTTCGGTCCGTCCCTAACAGACCATTTATCATCTAATATTTATTTACATTTAGTTTCTGTAAACAAACTAGAATTAAGTAAAATATGGTGATACTTGAAAGAATTAATTATGAGTATTTATTTTTATGGTATCTGGATATTTCTTGTGGATATTTGCCGGAAATTTTTCTTTCAGACAGATTTGAAGAAATTTATAAGTATTTTTATAATCAGTTTTATCAGCATTTCCTTCGGCCTGATTCAAAATTTAATCAATACCATTTTTTAACAGCTGATAATATTTATATCTTTTTGGAAAACCAACAACAATAGATCGTAATTATCGCCTAAGTTGTTGTTTATTATGGAGACAGCCAGGGTATTTGAATCCGCCAGTAGGCGGATTTGTTCACCGGCTGGCGATTCGCCACCCAGCGGGCCTTCGACCGATCTATCTCCTTTTAAATTTTGATTTTAAAATTGATGTCCCTGATATGATTTAAGTTGTTGCTCCCGACGTAAATACTCTGAACGTGTCGAAAATTCTTCGCTGTAAATAATCTCCCAATCGGTGGCCCGCAATCTATAATTCGAATAAACTTTTGAGTGTTCTTTGATTCGTTTATCTATATCATTTGTCTAGCCGATAGACAGACTTTCGGGTGAAGGCGAATATAATGCAGAAGCATAATAAGACTTAAATCTGGAGCCACCGGGCGGACCTATACCGGCCGCCGACCGACTGATTATAAATTATTTGCTACCTGTCTCAAATAATTTCGATCAATAACAAATAGTATTAGTTACCCTTGATGTGTTCTTTTTATTTTAACAATCGAATCGATTTTAAGATATGTTTTTTGTCGACCAGTTTATCAGTGGCATATTTATGTAAAATACTCGAAATCAGTGTTTGATACGGCAATCCTTCTTCCTGTGCCTTTTGCTTGATTCGTTCCAGGGTTTGGTTACTCAGGCGAAGTGTAATTCTGTTTTTCTCATTGGTTTTGGCAATTATCTTTTTCACCCGTTGTCGAGTTTTTTTAGTTGCCTTTTTATACTGTTCAGCATTTTTCTCAATATCCTTTTCAAGGCTATTTAATTTTATATCTTTCATAATTGATCTCCATATTTTTTATTGAATTTCCTGCTGGGATACGCAGTTTTTAAGAAAATATTTTCATCTTCATCTATTATGAAAGGCACAACGTATGCATAATCTTTGATTCGAACAATGAAGATCATCTGGTTTTCTCGCTGTAGATTTTCAAGGATATCCAGATATTCTTCCTTCAAAATTATTTCAGTAATTTCGTCAAATGAAATACCTCGTTCAGCAATTAATTTATTATTTTTTTCATCATCCCAATAAATCATGCCATATATTACACCAATATATGTACAATGTCAACAATCATAACCGGACCTATACCGGCCGCCGACCGACTGATCACTTGTTTAATTTTAATCGTAAAAACCGGCGACCCCATGAGGATTTCAATTGGCGCTCACGCTGCATCGATTCTAATCGTGTCTCATATCCTTCAGAATAAATAAGACACCAGTCTGAGGCACGCGATGTATAGCTGGAATACTCCTTTGCATGTTCGGCCAATCTCCGGTCTAAATCTTGCGTCTGACCGATATAAATGCGGTCTAAGGAAGAAGAATACAGCGCATATACATGAAATGACATAAAAATGGAACCACCGGGCGGGATCGAACCGTCGACCTACTGATTAGGAATTGTTTTTCTGCGTTTTTCTAAGTTTAATAAAAATAGATAATTACAAAATTAACAATATCTTACCGAGAGACATAGTGAGACATAAAAAGACAACTCATGCAAAATATAGAACAATATTAGAACAATGAAAGGGCAAAATAGGAAAAACTAATTCTTACTATTTTTTATCCTGAGTTCTTTGTTATATTCATTAATTCTTGCTATAATTTTAGGTATATCACTCCTGTACAAAATAATTCTTAAATAAAATTGGTTTTTTGTAATATATTCATCTTTATATTTCAAATATTCTTTTAATAGTGCAGACACTTTACTCCGAGTATATATTGATTCCAAGTCTTCTATTTTCTGATATCTATCTTCATTTTCTTCAAGATAGTCAAAAAATCCTAAACTTAGATTATGTTGCGCCATATAATTTGCATTAATAAATGTCAATTCATCATTATCATAAATATTACTTAGGCCAATTGCATAAATTCTCAAAGAATCATAATATGTGTCATCCAAAATCCAGAAAGGATAGTCCATCTTAGAATTTTTAATAGAGAGTCTTATGCTATCGACATTCAGGTTGTATGATTTATATTGTGATTTTATACCTGCTACAAATAATCCTGTAAACATATCTAATTTTGCTGATTGATCAGCAAGCAGAGTGTTCATTTCTTTGATACGCTCCACAAATATTACCTGAAGATCTTCCATCAACTCAAGTATCGGCAGGTTACTTACTTTACCCTTATTACTCGGTTCTCCTAATGCAATTCTAAGTATCTTAAAATTATGATTAATGTCTTTTAAATTGTCATTTACTTTTCCGGTAAGTTCTTGAATGCTACTATTATGTTCATTTAATGATTTTTGAGTTTTTTCTATAAAAGTGTTAAAACTATTCATATAACTATTAAATAACTGAGTATTTCTATCAATCTGTTCTTGGGTGATATAATAAAAGGCAACTATAATTGGTATAATAATTAAATTTATCAAACTGGCATATTTTAATAACCATTGAATTGTTGGACCGGTATTCTCTCTCTTTTGTTCTCTTTCAGAATTTTCTTTCTTAGTCATCTTTTTGAGATCCAATTGTTTTTAGTTCAATTCTTTTAACTGAATCAGACTTTAATTGTGTCTCTTTGAGGTAGTCCTTTATTGTATTAAAGTTATAATTCACATCCTTATAAGTTTCAGACAAAGAAACATTAAACTTTTCTATAATCTTTTTGTTTTCCAAGATTAATATCTCTGTACGCTCAATCTTTAATTTTGTGTTTAAAAAATGTTCCTTTATCAGTTCTCTATCATTTTGGAAGTTTGAATTTACTTTATTAAAGAATATTATCGCTAAAACTAATAGAAAAAAATTTACTACAGCGAGAACCGAATATAACAAATTATATTTCTTGACTTGAGCCCCAGTATTTAACTTGGATAACTTGACAACTAAGCTCATTGGTATCTAATCATAAAATTATATGAATAAATAAGGGGAAGAAGAAAATATTTTACGAATAAATATACATTAATAGTTACAAAAAACAAATGTTTTTTCTCATTTCTTTCTCTTCTCCCTCTATAACGATAATACTGATAATTTAGCCATAAGTTGCGTGAATAAATAGTCTCAATAATATATCTTATAATATCAAAAAAGGTAAACAAGATTTTTATCTGTTAGAACGCCACGATCTCTTTATCTTTATGCAAATTTTCTGGAGAGAGCGTCGCATAAATCATCGTTGTCTGTAAATCTTCATGTCCTAATATTTCCTTAAGACGCATTATCGATCCACCATTCATTACGTAATAACTCGCATATGTGGAACGGATATCATGGAAACGAATATCAAGTTTCGTACGTGTTCTCATCCTTTGCCATGCAGTACCTACTGAATCGAGATTCGTAACTTCCGGAAATACACGAAATGCTTTTATTTTACGTTTGAATCTTTTGCTGAGAATCTTCAATGCTTTCTCATTCAAGGGAACGATTCTTTCTTTGTTTCCTTTCCCGTGAATAATAAGTTGCTGCTTGCGAAGATCAACCTGTTTCCATGAAAGATTGTATAATTCAAATTTGCGCAGACCGGTATTTAATCCTAAAAACACCAAATCAAATTGCCATGAGGGAGTTTCTTTTTTTCTAAAATATTTTTCAATTTGTTCAATCTCTTTTTGGCTGAAATAACGCGGTTTTTTCTTATCCTGTTTGGGAACCATCTTCGAAAAAGGATTACGGTCGATATATCCCCAATCAACAGCCTTACTGAATATGGCGCGGAAATGAGTAATAAAATGGCGTACGGTGGATTTGGAGTAATTTTCGTATAGATATGGTATAATATCTTTCTCAACAACAGATCGGGATATTCGCTTAATTTCTATCTTACCAAGTATTTCTTTTAAAACCTCAGAAGTATATTCGTATGCTTTTATTGTCTTCTTGCTATATTGCTTTTCGCGTTTGTAAAGGTAATCCTTAAATTCCGAAGTTAATTCTTTGAGCATTATATTATTACTTTTCGATAAAAATGCTTCATCGGGGAAGATACCCCCTGCCAGAACTTCATCATATTTTCGCTGCATTACCTCTGCTAATTTTACAGTTGGGACTTTATGTGACGCGTAATGTTAATTTCCCCAGAAAACGGAGAATAAAAATCCCCAGGTAAAGATAGAATCATAGAAGGATCACCCTTACATTTAGTTTGGGCAAACGAATATAAGGGCGATCTTCTATGATAAGACTTGAGAAATTTATGGATATTTTTCGTTTAAAGGAAACAGGATATAGCATTTCCGGAATCAGTCGCCTGACCGGTGTAGACCGTAAAACGATACGAAAGTACTTAAAACAGGGCAAGACACAACCCCCCACCCCCAAAAAGCGGGGAAAGAAGGGATCGAAAATTGACGCCTACACACCTTATATATTATCATTGATGAGTGAATCAGATCATGAATTTCCACCGGCCACAGTGATTTACGAACAAATCGTCAAACGCGGATATCCTGGCTCATTATCATTAGTACAGAAATGGCTAAAAGAATATCGCTGCAGGCATTTTCCCAATGTAGTGGTCAGATTCGAAACCGGACCGGGTGAGCAGGCTCAAGTGGACTGGGGCGAGAAGAAAATCAAAGATAAAACAACCGGCCGCATCCGGAAAGTATATATTTTCTGTATGACCTTATCTTATAGCCGGGTGCGCTTTACCCACTTCACACTGCGTGCCGATATGTACCATTTTCTGCTCTGTCATGTCCTCGCCTTTGAATATTTCGGCGGTGTGACCAAAGAGATTCTCTATGATCAAAACCGCTGCGTGGTTTTAAAACCCGGGATTAAAGACGTTCATATCAATTCAAAGTTTCTGGATTTTGCCCGGCATTATAATTTCAGGCCGCGTCTATGCCGTATTTATCGTCCCGAGACCAAAGGTAAAGTGGAAAATACAGTCAAATTTGCCAAACGGAATTTTCTTTCAATCCAGGATACCAACAATATTATAGTATTAAACCAGCGTAAGCGGGAATGGCTGGCGAGGGTCAACAGTAAAGTACATTCAACCATACAGGAAATTCCCTTTAAACGGCTGCCCCGTGAAAACCTGCAGGCGATCGACAATCTGGCCCGCTATGATCTGTATTATCTGGAAACACGAAGGGTCTTTAATGATGCCACCTTTTCATTCCAGGCACAACGCTACTCAGTACCACCGGTGTATATCGGCAAAACGGTATCGGTTAAATACCGGCCGCCGGTAACCCGCATTGATGTTTATTTTAAGGACCAATTTATCACCCAGCATCGAACTGACTCGATCGATCGGTATGTGGTCAAACGGGCGCATCGGCATGAGTTGTGGCAGATCTGGCGTGGTGATAAAAAACTCTTCTATAACAAGCAGAAGCAGCAAAATACCAGCAATCACCCGCTGGCAGTATATGAACAAATCAGTTTAATGGACGCGTTTAATGCCCAACCATCAAATACTCAATGAACAATTAAGCGACACGTTGCGAAAGTTGGAACTGCTGCAACTGGAGCGGCGCCTGGATGATTTAATCGAAGGTAAAGATTTTAGTGCCAAATCATTCAAGGAACAGTTGCATATCATCCTTGCCGAGGAACTGAACTTCCGGCAGGAGCGGGCGATTCGGATGCGTTTGAAACTGGCCAAGTTCCCGGTGGTTAAAACCATCGACGGCTTTGACTTCACTTTCCAGCCGGATCTGGATAAACAGGCCGTTCTTTCTCTGTTTAGTTTATCCTTCATCCAGGAGAAAGAAAACCTTATCCTGATCGGACCCTCCGGTGTAGGTAAGACACACCTGGCTATCTCTCTGGGTGTGGCCGCCTGTCAGGGTGGTTATACAAGGTATTTCACCACCTTCCAGAACCTGCTGGAGACGCTGCGTAAGGCCGAAGAACAGAACCGTCTGCGGCGTAAACTGTTAACCTATGATAAGCCGCATCTTTTGATCATTGATGAACTGGGCTATCTGCCGTTGGATCGCAATGATGCCAATCTGTTCTTTCAGTTGGTTTCCTCACGCTATGAGAAAGGATCAATAATCCTGACCAGTAATAAGAACTATATTGACTGGGGAGAACTGTTCCCCGATGAAGGTATTGCCTCAGCTATTTTAGACCGGCTGATCCATTAATCAAAGACGATCAAGATAAACGGAAACTCATACCGGCTGGCGATGAAGAAAAAAATGGGACTCTTTGAAAAACACAAACAATAATTTTTTACCTGGGGTGGGGAATTTTATGTTCCGTTTTTTGGGGAAATTCATTTTCCGTTTGACAACCAGTTGGTGGCTGGGGATCCTTCGACAGGCTCAAGACAGCGTTTCAGGGATGTGAAGAAGATGATATTGGTGCGATAGAAGCAATTAGAAATTAGGAATTAATAGTGAAAGGATGATGGCTGAGATCAATGTATCATCGACCTTTATTGTCATTTCGAGTAGAGTCGAAGAATATCATAAGTTCAATTTTGGGAAAGGGATTGGTCGTCACACGAATTAAGTTTGGCTCTCGCAATGATCGTGAAAAGTAAATCTTTCATCTGAAATATTTCAGCTTTCATCTTCGCCTGATTTGGCCCTGAACGCTTCTCGGGCAAAGGTCCAGTAGTGATTGAGGAAAAAGTTGATCACAGTGCCGACGGCGATACCGAATAGATTTGCCAGGAGCGGATCCATTCCCATATGGCTCAGGATCATTAGAATAGCGTAATTGATCAACCCGGAAATTATGGCTACGGAATGATAACGCAGAATGCGAATCAGAAAGGATTGATCCCTTGAACTTCGCCAGGTCCAGTAGTTGTTGAGCAGGAAATTCGAAATTATTGATATTTCAATGGCTGCTGCTCCCGCAATGCTCACGGGCCAGAACAAAAACCTGGTGAACACGACGAGCAGCCCCTCATTGACGACGATGCCACTGATCCCGACGATTCCGAATTTCAGAAGATAATTCCGCATACCATAAACGTAATCAAGGATTTTCTTCAAGATCGCATCCCTTCCCTTTGATCCGGTAAATATGACTCGTCAGGTTACGGTTATGGCGCGGATTCAGTGTATGCAGAATATCATCCATCAGGCTTGGTTCAACGGTTTTATCGTGCACCAACGTGACACCGAGTAAATTTTCCACTCTCGCAACCCGTGCATCAAGATCGTCGTTACCGAAAAAGAATACATAGTTCGGATAATCTCTTCCGGTGCCAGCCAGTTCTGCGACGAACGCGCTGTCGGACTTGTCGGTGGTCAGGCGATGGATCGGAACCTCACGACCCAGATAAAAACGCGGAAACCAGGGCATGCCGTCGTGGTTATATTCGATGATAAAGCCCGTAAGATCCTTTTTTTCCCGGAAATAGTTCATCGGCTCCACCAGCGACCTTTTTGTATACGTTAAGGTGAGCACCGTCAATAAGATGGTATTGATGATCCAGAACCAGACCCAGGTGCCTTTCAGAAACTTCCCGTGACGCTGCCAGAATTCCGATCCCCTGACAAAATCCTGCCAACCGGCAATCCCGGTGATGATCAGCATCGGCAGCATCGGCAGGATAAACCTTTCCTGTTTATTCGGATAGACGGAGTGAAATGCGAGAAAGAGCAACATCGGCCAGAAGAACACCGCCAGTTTCTTCCACATTCGCACCGCCCCGTACAGCAGATAAAAACTTACCGGTGGAATGAAAATGCCGAGCAGCAGGAGCAGATAGCGGTACCATTCGCCGGTGATATAATCATAGCGGCTTTCAATGTTAGACACCGTATAATGCAAAAATGCTGCAAAGGGATAACCCCAGGCGATCCAGTCCACCAAACCCTGTAAAAAAAAGAGTCCGGTTGCAACACCACCGGCAAATCCAATGCTGGTTCTCCACTGTTTTTGCGCCAGCAGGACCAACCCTATTCCGCCCGGGATCAGTATTGACTGGTAGCGGAATGCGAAGGCAATGCCAAAAAGAATACCGGCATAGATCCAGATTTTTATGGATTGCTGCTCGCGTGCACGCAGGATCAGGTAATAACCGATCATCATCGGCGGAATGCACGCCATTTCGATCAGATTCCGGACACTCATGAACGGCATGATCCAGAACAGACCCAGCAGCAGGCCGGTCAGACGGGCGGTCTTCAGGTCGCTCAGTTTAAGGGTGATCAGATATCCGAAATAGACGGTGATCAGGCTGTAGCCGGCATGCAGCAGCCGGACGATCAGCATCTTGATCTCCGGATCCACCACACCGATCACATTCAGCAGATAGAACAGAAGATAATGCAGACCGGGATAAACGATGCTGAAACCCGAGGGATGGCCCAGATTGAACCAGTTGGGATAACCGTCAATCCACTGCTGAGCAATACCAATGACCACAAAATAATCATCGGACATGGCATAGCCTTCGGAGAAGACTGCGGCCAGCAGACGAACCGCCGCTGCCAGGATCAAAACAACCGGCAGTGGATTGCCCTGCCAGTACGATTTTAATTTTTCCATCATCCTCTGCACCATCAATATCCGTGAAATTTAATCAATATTAAAAAAAATATAAAAGTAATAATGAACTACCTCGCAGCAGGCTGCGAGGTAGTTTATTTATAGTTTAAAATCTATTTATCAGTACTGCTAATTTTGTCGGCTCAGGAGAACACCCCGGTTATCTTCAATAATTGAATAAAATACATCCGCACCGGTAATACTGTCAAATTTTCCTATACCATCAATGGTGGATACGACCCGGTATTGCACACCTTCAGGAGGAAAAGTCTGAACATTAACCTCCAGTGTACCACCCAGTTCCACACCACCGGTTTCGAAGGTCAGACGCTCAGCGGGAATGGAACCGGTATTGGAGACATCAATCAGCACTTTAAAAGTGGGCTGAATTGAAACAGATCCCCGAATCCCAAAATAAGCCTGAGCGCCATCGGCATCAATGTCAATCGTTCCTGCCAGTGTCGCGGACGATGTTGATATGAAATTGAGTCGCCGGTTGTAAAAATCATTTTCCGTATCCGTACCACCGCCGATGATTGTTCC
>WOR8_10007339_pt1 | contig 10506 bp, 9 predicted proteins | sample DeeMarSeWOR38_10_FD_19890 | JGI IMG/M metagenome (IMG submission 19890)
ATGAGCACCCCGTGGCCCTCTTCCTCCAGCGTCGCCACGCTGTCGACCGGAATCACCAGCGTCTCTGTGTCGAGATAAAGCGGGTCACTGCGTAATGCCTGCTCGATCTGTTCGCGTTGCGCGCCCGGTTCGAGTTCGACATAGACGTAGCGCTGGCTCCTGCCGGCGCTGGTGCGCAGTTCAGTGGACAGCGCCTCGCGCACGCCGGGAATCGCGCGGGCCGCCGTAGTGTGGTGCAGATTCACGCCCGGACGCTGCGTGACCTCCGTATGACCCTTGGGCGTCAACAGGGCAAACAGGCCGCGGAACACGGACAGCGCGCCGGGATCCCATCCGGCACCCACAACTGCCGGCGTCTTGTGGCGGCTCGCAAGGCGGTCGATTTCCGTGAAGTGAGCCTCGAACGCCTGCTCATGCAGGCAGGCGCACTCAACGATCGGGACGCCGCGCTGGAGAAGATCATGGGCCACACCTGCGACCTGGGCGGTGGGCACACAGATGAGGGCCGCATCCACCCGGGCCAGCTCGCCGATGTGCCCCACCACCGGAAGCTGGCTGAATCGTCCGGGCAGCGACGCCCCGGGATCGCGCCGCACGATACCCGCCAGAGCAAGCTGCTCATCCATCTGGATCGCCTCGACGCAGGCCCTGCCGAGCCGGCCAAACCCCACAATGCCCAGATGCGGTCGTTTCACGCAGTCTCCTTGAGTCGTGTGACAGTGCCTGCGAACCCACCGCCGCGCCGGCGGCAGCGCCCGCCCGCGTCCCCTCTATGGCACCGCGTACCGCCACGTTGTACAGTGCACCTCGCCCTGATTTTTCGTGGCCGAGGAGACAGCAGATGGGTTTCAGTGACGATATTGTGCAGAGCGTCTGGGAAAAAGCCAGAGCAATCCCTGACCGGGATCCCGCCGAGTGGCGGCAGGACGAATGCGGCGCCTGGATCCGGCGTGACCACTATGGCAGCCCGGATTCCGGATTCGGCTGGAAGATCGAACACATCTCGCCCGACAGCTCCGATGACCTGGACCATCTGCGCCCCTTCCACCGGGACAATGCCTTCAGCCGGGGTGTCGGCAAAGCACACTGCCGGGTCACTGCGGATCGCGAGGGTGTCGCGCCCACCGCACACATCGACTCGCCGCGCAACAAGACTGTCCGCTGACCGACACCGGCGCGGACCGGGGTCACCCCCGGCCCGCGTGCCTGCGGGCTAGCGGGTCCAGGTGACCCGCAGCATGATGTCTTCCGGGGTGTAGTGGTAGTCAACCTCGCCCTGGTAGGCATGGTGCAAGGCCTCACCGATGCCGCGTGCCAGATGGGCATCGGTAAATGTCATCACCAGTCCCTCCTCGTCCGCTTGCGTATCCATAATCCGCTTGAGCGGATGTTCGGCGCGTTCGCGCTCTTCGTAATTGTGGATGAGATGCATGATTTCATCCTTGTGTTCTGCCAGAAACTCCCCGCGCAGGGTCAGGAACGCCGCCGGCACCCTGTCTCTGACGCGCTGGCAGGCCGGACACAGCTGCTCATGGGCGTCGGCGGGTGCATCGGCCCAGGACCAGCGGCCCTCATGGAACACGGCGCCGCATTCCGGACATGCCGTGGGCTCCTTCAGTTTGAGCTTTGAATGGTAGGGATCGTGGTCGAGCTCCCGGAACCGTTGATCCCGTCTTCCCCCTCTCAGATAATCCGCTGGTTTCCTTGGTCCCGTCATGATCATTTCACTCCACAAATCAAGATAGATAACAACGCGGCGAATCGGACACAGACGCCTCCTCCGGCGCCCGTCTAAAGACAAAGACGGCGGATTGCGCAAACCTGCTCCCCCCGGACCGCGATGGGATTGCGCGTAGTGTAATGCAAAACCCGCGTGCCGGACCCACTGCGGTCCCACAAACTTTCCGGCCTGGCGTCTCTGCTCCCGCAGGCCCGCGGTGACGCGTGCGCGGGCAACGCTGGCAACCGTGAGGGGATGGCCAGGGCATCCGACGGTGCGCACCAGGATCTGCTGCATCAGTCCCAGAGGACGGTTTCATCGTCCGCAATTTCCCGGTAGAGATTGAGTGAACAGGCCTCCGGGGTTCTGACCGGGATCTCGAGATACTGCTGTTTGGTCTGCTCCGACTCGAAACAAATCTTCAGCGCGCCCGCGCCCTTACCTTCCAGGACAAACGGGGCATTTTCCCGGTCCGTCACATCATTTCCGGTCATGGGGTCTCTCGTGGTGACTCGCATCGCTGGCTTCCTCGGCGGCCGGGCGCGGACCCGACAGGACTTTGCCTTCCGTACCGGACCTGCCTATGCTTTGCCTGATGATACGCCGCAACGCCGGTTTCGGGCACCGTCTCGCCATGCTGGGCGTCCTGCTGGCGGCCGTTTGGACCTGCGCTCAGGGGCAGGCCGAAACCGGCGCCGCCAGACTGCGCCAGCTTCAGAATCAGCAAGCCATGGACCTGCGCCAGGAACAGCAGCGCTACCGATCCGTTCACAGGCCGATGACACCGGCGGACTATTTCCGCTTAGAGGACCGTCTCCTCGGGGAGCGCATCAGGCAACAGGCCCTGGATGCACGGCTCCAGGCGCCGGTGGGCAGAGCCGCGAATCCGGCGGCGCGGCGCCAGATCGACCTCATGCGCTACCGGCGGGAACAGGCGGCACAACGTCTGGAGTTTCGGCTGAATCGCCGGCCGTGACCGGGCATCAGGCCGCCGGCGCATGGCCTGTTGATTTTTTCTGTCCGGTCCCGGCCATTTTCGACGACAATGTGCCCTGACCCTGGTTTCGCGCGACGACATCATGTACCTACTCACCCGGACACTGCACCTCGCCTCGGCCCTTCTGCTGTACGGCGTTGCGGTCAACGCCGCGCCGCCGCCAACCCAGGTCTTCGTCGCCGAAGCGCGGCTGGACCGCTTCGTCGACCGTGTCGAGGCACTCGGCACCCTGCGGGCCAATGAGTCGGTGTCGCTTACCGTCTCAGTGACCGAGACCGTAACCGCTCTGCACTTCGACGACGGTGACCGGGTGGCGACAGGCCAGGTCCTGGCGGAAATGACCAGCAGCGAGGAGCACGCGCAACTCGAGGAGGCCCGCGCCACGGTAGCCGAGGCCGGGCGTCAGTACCAGCGGGTCAAATCCCTCGCGGCACAGGGCACTGCCTCCAAGTCCCTCCTCGATGAACGCCATCGCGAGTGGGAGACGGGCCGCGCGCGCCTGGCTGCCATCGAATCGCGCCTGGCCGACCGCCTGATACGGGCACCCTTCGCCGGTATCGTCGGTCTGCGTAACGTGAGTATCGGTGCCCTGATGGAACCGGGCGACCTCATCACCACCGTGGACGATGACAGCGTGATGAAACTCGATTTTGCGGTGCCCAGCACCTATCTGGGGACACTCGCGCCGGGGCTGGCGATCGAGGCCACGACCCGGGCCCACCCCGGGCAAAAGTTCCGCGGCCAGGTCAAGAGCGTCGACAGCCGCGTGGACCCGGCCACCCGCTCTATCGTGGTGCGGGCGATTCTGCCCAATGCCGACCGGGCCCTCAAGCCGGGCATGCTGATGCAGGTTGAGTTATTCAAGAATCCCCGCGAGGCCATAGTGATCCCGGAAGAGGCCTTGCTCCCCCAGGGCGAGCGGCAGACCGTGCTGGTGGTCGACGAGGCGCAGGGCAACAGGACCGTGCAGCGCGAGCTGCGTATCGGGGCACGCCGTCCCGGTGAGGTGGAAGTGCTCGCCGGCCTCGCGCCGGGCGAGAAGGTGATCACGGATGGCACGCTGAAGGTGCGCCCCGGTGAACCGGTCGCGATCCGCGCGGTCGATGACGGCGCCGAGCCACTGCACGAATTACTCGAGTCGCCGCCGCAGGGCACAGGGCCCGAATGATTCTCTCCGATATCTCGGTTACCCGCCCGGTCCTCGCCGCGGTCCTGTCGCTGCTGCTCATCGCCTTCGGACTGGTCTCCTTTGACCGTCTGCCACTGCGCGAGTATCCGGACATCGACCCGCCGGTGGTCTCCATCGAGACCATCTACCCCGGTGCCGCCGCCAGCGTCGTGGAGACCCGCATCACGGAGATTATCGAGGACCGCATCGCCGGCGTGGAGGGTATCCGCTTCATCCAGTCCACCAGCGAGGATGGCCGTTCCGCCATCTCGGTCGAGTTCACTGTCGGACGTGATGTCGATGCCGCGGCCAACGACATTCGCGACCGCGTCTCGGCCATCGTCGATGACCTGCCGGACGAGGCCGACCCGCCGGAGATCCAGAAGGTCGACAGTAACGAGGATGTCATCATGTGGCTCAACCTGGCGAGCGACCGCATGTCCGTCCCCGAGCTCACCGACTATGCCCAACGCTATCTGGTAGACCGTTTCTCCGTGCTGGACGGCGTTGCGCGGGTGCGCATCGGCGGCGCGCAGGTCTATGCCATGCGCGTCTGGCTCGACCGGCGTGAGCTGGCCGCCCGCAACCTGACGGTCGCGGATGTGGAGAATGCGCTGCGCGCGGAGAACCTCGAGCTGCCGGCCGGCAGCATCGACTCTGAGGATCGCCAGTTTACCGTGCGGGTGCAGCGCACCTTCCGAACGCCCGCGGACTTCGCCCGCCTGGTCCTGGCGCGGGGCGCGGACGGCTACCTGGTGCGACTCGGCGACGTCGCCCGTGTGGAACGCGGTGCGGCTGAGGATCGGCTGTTCTTTCGCGGCAACGGCGTGCCCATGGTGGGCATCGGCGTCATCAAGCAGTCCACCGCCAACACCCTGGCGGTCGCCGACGCCGCAAAGGCGGAAATGGCGCGTCTCAATCCCACCCTGCCGGAAGGCATGGCAATCAAGCAGAGCTACGACTCCTCCGTGTTCGTCGCAGGCGCCATTCGCGAGGTCTACAAGACCCTGGCCCTGGCGATCGCGCTGGTGATCCTGGTCATCTATCTGTTCCTCGGCAGCGTGCGGGCCATGCTGGTCCCGGCCGTCACGGTGCCCGTGTCACTCATCGCGACCTTCATCGTGCTGCTGGCCCTCGACTTCTCGATCAACATCCTCACGCTGCTGGCGCTGGTGCTGGCCATCGGGCTGGTCGTCGACGATGCGATCGTGGTGCTGGAGAATATCCATCGACGCATGGAGGAATACGGCGAATCACGCCTGGTAGCCGCCTTTCGCGGCACCCGTCAGGTGGGTTTCGCGGTCGTCGCCACGACCGTGGTGCTGGTCGCCGTGTTCGTGCCCATCGCCTTCCTGCAGGGCGACGTCGGCCGCCTGTTCTCGGAATTCGCCCTGACCATGGCCGCAGCGGTCATCTTTTCCAGCTTCGTGGCCCTGTCCCTGTCTGCGATGCTGGCCTCCAGGGTGCTGCCGGAGGCGAGCCGTGAGGGTCGGGTCACACGGCTCGTGGACCAGACCTTTGGCAAGGTGAGGCGTGGCTACCAGGTGCTGCTTCGCGCCGCGCTGCGGCAGGCCTGGATCGTCGTGCTGGTTTTCATCGCCGTCCTGGCCGGCTCGCTGTGGCTGCTGCAGGCAATCCCGGCCGAGTACGCGCCGAAGGAGGACCGCGGCGCCTTCTACGTCATGGTCAACGGGCCGGAAGGCGCGTCCTACGACTACATCGCGGAATACATGACCGAGGTGGAACGACGCCTGATGCCGCTGGTCGACGAAGGCGAGGTCACCCGACTGCTGGTGCGGGCACCCCGGGCCTTCAGCAACTACGAGATCTTCAACAACGGCATCGCCATCCTGGTGTTGAACGACTGGGGGCAACGGCGTTCGGCCTGGGACGTCATGGAGGATGTGCGCGGGCGGCTCGTGGACCTGCCCGGTGTGCGCGCCTTCCCGGTGATGCGCCAGGGCTTCGGCGCGCGTATTCAGAAGCCCGTGCAGTTCGTGATCGGCGGCGGAACCTACGCGCAGCTCGCGGCGTGGCGCGACATTCTGCTGGCGAAGATCAACAGTGACAATCCGGGCCTGGTGGGCGTCGAGTGGGACTACAAGGAGACCAAGCCGCAACTGCGCGTGGTCATCGACTACGATCGCGCCGCCGACCTCGGCGTCACGGTCGGCGCCATCGGCCGCACCCTCGAGACCATGCTGGGCTCGCGGCGGGTGACCACCTACATCGATGCGGGCGAGGAGTACGATGTAATCCTCGAGGGCGAGCGCGAGGCACAGCGCACGCCGACGAATCTGGAGAACATCTATGTGCGCTCGGCTCGCAGCGGCGAGCTCATACCGCTTTCCAACCTGGTGCGCCTCGAGGAGTTTGCCGACTCCGTCAGCCTGAACCGCTACAACCGTGTGCGCGCCATCACCATCGAGGCCAATCTCGCCGACACGCTGGCACTCGGCGATGCGCTCGCCTGGCTGGAAACGCTGGTGCGCGACAGCCTGCCGGGCAGCGTCATCGTCGACTACAAGGGCCAGTCACAGGACTACAAGTTTGCCGGCGGCTCGATCCGCTTCGTGCTGATCCTGGGCGTGGTGGTCGTGTTTCTGGTACTCGCGGCGCAGTTCGAGAGCTGGATTCACCCCCTGGTCATCATGCTCACGGTGCCGCTCGCCATGGCGGGGGCTCTGCTCGGCCTGTATCTCACCGGTCAGACCCTCAATCTGTACAGCCAGATCGGGCTGATCATGCTGGTGGGTCTGGCCGCCAAGAACGGGATTCTGATCGTGGAATTCGCCAACCAGTTGCGCGACGCCGGCAGGCCGTTCCGCGACGCCCTGCTGGAGGCCTCCGGGGTGCGCCTGCGCCCCATCGTCATGACCGGCATCACCACGGCGGCCGGCTCGCTGCCACTGCTGTTCTCCTCCGGTGCGGGCACGGAGACGCGGGTGGCCATCGGCACGGTGATTCTCTGCGGCGCGCTGGCCGCCACCCTCTTCACCCTGTTGGTGGTACCGGTGGCCTATGACCTGCTGGCGCGGCGCACCGGTTCCCCGGGTGACACCCGGCGGCGTCTCGATCAGGAGCTGGCCGCAGACATGAAACACGACTGAGCCCGGCACGCGCCGGACAGACAGGCCGGCGGGATTGGCGCCGCGCTACTTGATGATGCGGTAACAGGGAACATATTTTTTTCCCGGCAGCTTCATGCGCTGCTGCGCGACGAAGGCGCCCAGCAGCGCATCCATCGGTTCCATCACACTGAGGTCGCCGCGGATTTCGAAATGGCCGTACTGCTCGATGGCTCGAATCCCGTCATCCTTGACATTACCGGAGACAACACCGGAGAAGGCACGCCGCAGATTGGCCGCGAGCAGGTGACGCTCCTGCTGCTTGTGCAGTTCGAGAGTTCGCATGTTTTCATGCGTGGCCTCGAACGGCCTCTGCAGTTCCTGGTCGATCTTCAATAACCAGTTGAAGTAGTATGCATCGTCGCGCTCCCTGCGGAACTCGCGCACCCGCTGGATGCCGGCCTGCATCTCGCGGGCCACGCGCACGGGATCATCGACGATGATCGTGTACCGCTGTTGCGTTTCCTTGCCCAGGGTGTCGGCGATGAACTGATTGATCTGTCTGAAGTAGTCCTTCGCCGTGGCCGGCCCGGTGAAGATCAGGGGAAAGGGGATGGCCGCATTGTCCGGGTGCAGCAGGATCCCGAGGAGATACAGGATCTCTTCCGCCGTCCCCGCTCCGCCGGGGAACACAACGACCCCGTGCCCGGTGCGCACGAACGCCTCCAGGCGTTTCTCGATGTCCGGCAGGATCACGAGATCGTTGACAATCGGATTGGGTGACTCCGCGGCGATGATCCCGGGCTCCGAGATGCCGAGGTACTGCCCACCCTGAATGCGCTGTTTGGCGTGGCCGATGGTGGCGCCCTTCATGGGTCCCTTCATGGCGCCGGGCCCGCAACCGGTGCAGATATCCAGGCCGCGCAGGCCCATCTGGTAGCCCACCTCCTTGGTGTAATCGTATTCCTCGCGCGTGATCGAGTGCCCGCCCCAGCACACGACCTGATTCGGGTTGGTCATGGGGCGCAGGATCCTGGCATTGCGCAGGATATGGAAGACGGCATTGGTGATGCCATCGGAGGTTTCCAGATCAAAGTTCGGATTGTCATTGATCTCGTCGCTGACATACACCACGTCGCGCAACACCGCGAACAGGTGTTCCTTGATGCCCTTGATCATCTTGCCGTCGACGAAGGCGCTTTCCGGCGCGCCGACCACTTCCAGCTTGATACCGCGTTCTTCCTGGATGACCCGTATGTCGAAGGACTGATAACGTTCCAGCAGCTCCTTGCCGTCATCGAGGTAACTGCCGCAGTTGAGTACGGCGAGTGAGCAGTTACGGAACAGCTTGTATAAGCCCCCCTGGCTGGTATCGAGAAGTCTGTTCACCTCGATCCTGGAGAGAACCTCCAGACGACCCTCCGGGGAGATGACTGCATCGGTTACGTCGTATGTCATGGGTATGCGGCTTCGTGTGTTCTGTAATAGCGGTCAACCGGTTGCTGCCAGGCGTATTGGCGGCAGATTATCGCCGATCCGTGAATCAAGGGGTTGGAAATCGAGCGCCTGCCTCAGGCCTTCACGTGCGCCTCAGCATTGGCACCCCTCCGGTGCGATCCGGCGTTCACCCACCGCTCATGCCCACACCGCTGATCAGCGTCCCGCAGTCCGGACAGGCCGCGTCACGGATGCGGTTCCGCCTCAGGGCGAAACCGTAGCGCTCGATGAGCAGGGCACCGCCGTGGTGGCTACAGGTGTTCTCACCGCCGTCACCCGCGACATTGCCCCCATAGACATCATGCAGCCCCTCATCCAGACCGATGTCGCGGGCACGGCGCAGGGTCGGCCTCACGGCCTTTGAGTTGCGCCGTCAGAAGATTCCGCCGGCCCTAATCGATCTCGGAGCGTACCGCCTTTTTGCCGGTAATCATGGCCTTGATAAGGTTTTCCCGATGCAGACGGCTGGCGACGATCACCCCGAGAATGTGGAGAATAATCAGCACCAGGGTGAAATTCGATGTGACCTCGTGCACCTCCTCCCAGAATTCTTCCTCGGATTCACCGCCTGTGCCGCTTCCCGTCTTGCGCCTGTCCTTATCGTCTTCATTGGCCATGGCATCCGGGAGCAGCCCGAACTCAGTGGCTTGCGCCAGCGGCCCGTACCCTGCAACGCCATAGGCCTTGATACCGGTCAAGGTCACGATCAGCAGCATGACCAGCAGCAGCACGATCATGTATCCCGCGGCCGGATTGTGCCCGAGAAAATACTGCGGGTGCCGGCTGGTCAGGCTTCTCACATAGGCGATGACCTTGCCCGGGCCGAAGACGAAATCCCTGAAGCGCGCATGCGCGGTCCCGACCAGACCCCACAACACCCGAAATACCACGAGGCCCAGAACGGCATATCCGACATAGATATGCACATCACTCTCCTCTTCACCGGTCAGATAGGCAACGGCAAAACAGATGACCAGTGACCAGTGGAAGATCCTTACCAGCGGATCCCATACTCTGACTGTCAGCTTCTCACTCATGGCGCTTACCTCAGGCTGTTGATGCGTGTGTAACCCGGGCCTGCCGCAGGCACCCGGGCAGCCCGGCGTGCGCGAAGGCGGTGCATTATACCGCTTGGCGCACCGCCGGCACGCGTTTGCGGGCGCCGGCCGCTTCGCGCCAATGCCTAGTCCAGACTCGCCGGCCCCAGGCCCCGGGTCGCGGCGGTCGGTGTCGGGATGGCTTCCTGCGACTCGCCGGTCCGCCTCAACCGTCTCAATCGGTCCTTGCCGCCAAACACCACTTCGAGCCCCAGCGTCACGCCTGCCTTGGGATCGAAATCGTCGTCATTGCGGAAGGCGACCTGAGGATCAATTTCGTAGAACAGCCATTTGCGCCAGATCTGGCGCCGGTAACGGATACTGGCCACAGACTGATCCAGACGGTGATTGGGCCGCGTCCTGAACACGGTGCTCCACTGGTATTCGATGGCCTTCCTGTTCGCCAGTCGCTGCACGAGGGTGGGGCGGATCTCGTATCGATAGCCGTCATCCTGCTCGCGCCAGCGCCCCTCGACAGTGTTGCGGAAAAACAGGTCATCGCCGAAGAGTGTCTCCAGATCGAAGCGGGTGGGCACTTCCCAGCCGTTATCGGTGAACCAGCGCACCCGCTGGATGAAGCGCAGATTCCAGGTGCCGAGACCGAAGGTCCGGCGCAGGCGCGGACCGATGAACAATTCCGCGCTGTCGAACTTCACACCCGCCGTGAGGCTGAGATTCAGTTTGTTGGTGGCTTTCGCAAAATACTGGAAGCCGGCGAAGGGATCGTTGGTGGTATCCTGAATGGAGTTGATCGGCGCATCCGAGGTCCTTTCGTCGTCGGCCTCACCGCCGGCGAACAGGTTCAGTTTATTCTTGAACCTCGGCACATCGATTTTTACGTTGACGCGGGTCTTGAAGCGTGGGCTCTCGCCGCGTTCGAGGAAGATGGCCTGCGAGAGTCGCAGTGTCGTGGTCGCATCCCCGGCAATATAGCTGTCGCCGTCGACGACTGAATCGAT
>WOR8_10007342_pt1 | contig 10505 bp, 11 predicted proteins | sample DeeMarSeWOR38_10_FD_19890 | JGI IMG/M metagenome (IMG submission 19890)
GCGACGATGTTCCTTCAAAAAAAGGCTGAAAGGGTCTCGGGAATTCGGGAGCAACCAGCTTGTCCACCCACTCGTGAGTATAGCGGTCCGGTAAATGTGCGCTCTTCGGACGCGCCCTGTCGCTACCGGCAGGGAAAATATCGCCTCCTGGACGATCCAGATTCCCGGTGATGGCCATTAAGATTGCTATGGCCCGGACGGCACTGTTGGAGGAAGGTGCATGCTCCAGGCCGTTTCCATGATCGATGCATGCCGGTCTGGTGTTCGCATACGTGCGCGCCAGCGCCACAATGTCTTTCCCGGGTATGCCCGTAATAGGGGCTGCCCATGCGGGCGGATATTTCCGGATATGGGTTTCCAGCCTCTCAAAACCATATGTCCATAGTGAAACGAAATCCGTATCGTAAAGTTTTTCGCTCACAATCACATGAAGCATGGCCAACGCCAATGCCGCATCGGTCCCGGGTCGGACAGGAATCCAGAGATCAGAAATTGCGACATCTGGCTCCATGGTCGGCTTGATTGAAATAATCTTTGCGCCGCGAGCCCTGGCATCGAGGATGTCTTTCAAATTTCCGCGTGTACTCCCGGAAAAAACGGGTTGCTTCCCCCAAATCACAATAAGATTGCTTTTAGAAACATCCGGCAGCGGAGGGGCGCCCAGCGTATAGGAAAAAGCAAAGGCCTTCTGCATGGCGCAGATGCCACTGTGGCCATAATTCGGGCTTCCATGGGCCATGAGAAACCTGTATAGAAATTCGCTGTAAGATCGCCGTGCCGGGGAGAGTATGGCAAGCGATTCCGGCCCATATTTTTCCTTCTGTTCCTTAAGTTTTTGGGCAATCAAGTCAAGGGCCCTGTCCCATGATATGCGTTCGAATTTCCCTTCTCCTTTTTTACCCACTCGCCTGAGTGGATATTTCAACCGCTGTGGGGAATAGACCCATTGGGGAGCCGCATGCGCCTTTGCACAAATTCTGCCAGCGTTTATTGGGGACTCCTTCATGCCCTCGACCCGTGTAAATCGATCCTGTGCAACATAAGCATAAATGCCACAGCCTGGTCCTGGACCGCACATGGCACAAAAAGTGGCGATAGCCTTCTCACCGGATCCATGTTTCAATATTTCCACCTTTTTCCACTTTCCTTTTCTATTTACTCATCGCCCATTCTCATCATTTCCCCGAGTCTTGACAGGTACCTGAAAAATGCCTGTTGCACTAAAATTTTCGTTACGAAATAATGACCCATCTAAAGGCCGCTGCTGTAGGCGCCGAACGTCTCGATTCGGAGAGCCCTTTTGGGGCTAGCCTCGGATATCATGACCTGGGTATGGTAGGCGGCCTTTTATACTGTTTTGTCGGTCTGCAAAGCAGTGCCTTTTGCAAAAACGAACGTTTATTTTTTACGGATATCGGCAAGGGCGCGTGCCACGGATACAGCAGCTCCCGCATTTTCCCCAAAGCCATCCGCTCCTGTTTCATCAGCAAATCCCAGAATGACAGGAGCGCTTTCAAAAATTATCTTTATCCAGACATCCCGAGCATCAAATTCCGAATCCATTTTTTATAGCCATTCTTTCCACCTCCAATATTATATGCATTCGTCAACAGTTAGCGTCAAGCGAGTCGCAAATGTCCATAACTTATATCATCACCACGTATGTTCTGCTGAAAAGGGGCAAGGCGGAATGAAAACTCGAATCAAGGAATTCCGGGCGCGCTACAACCTCACCCAGGCACAGCTGGCGGACCGGGTCGGTGCCCGCCGGGAGATCATCTCTTTTATCGAACAGGGAAAATACAACCCATCGCTTCGCCTGGCGCACAGCATCGCGCGGGTATTGGAATCATCCATCGATGAGCTGTTTATTTTTGATGATGAAGATGATGCAGTGGCAACGAGGGATTGAGGAAGGTAAACCAGGGGATCCTGATTTCCATGAAAGATAAAAATATCAAAATTCCCGACAGACAATTCCGTACCATTCGATTCGCAGGCTAAAATCAATCCCAGGAAAGACTCTAATCAAACGAATTTGTTCTGGTTGTACCTTGTAAAATTTTTTCTATTCTTTCCTTCCAGGACTGAAGAGCGGATGCGTGTATTTGGCCGCTTTCGGGCGCGGTGATATAAAAATTAAGCTCACATCGGCCGCTCCAGGTGGCAACCTTGGCGGAATGGATGTGGAGGCCCGACCGTGAAAGGCATCTTGCCACAATAAATAAAAGCCCCTGCAGATCATGGGCGAGGATATTCACAACCGTATGTTCCTCCGAGAGATCATTTCGTAGATCCATTTTATCCAGGATTATACTGTCGGGAGGAACCTTCCCGACATCAGTAAGAAACTGATCGATTGTCTTTGCATCGGTGAGAACTTCCCTGATCGATTTTTGAATTCTTCGTGCTTTTCTCTCGGATATCTGCATCCCATTGGATTGAATCCAGAGCGTATCCAACACCACGGGGATTTCCCTGTCCATTGTGAATGCCTGTGCCTTGTGGATATTGACGCCGCATCCGTACAGAACACCCGCAATCTTCGCCAATATACCCGGTTTGGGATCGTCATAGGCGCATATGGTAAGTTCGGAATGGTCATCTCCGGGGCGATTGTAAATGTCGATGACCACTTGTTCCTTGTCGAGCCTTTCGAGCAGCTGAATATGGGATGAGATCTCTCCCAGAGGCGTATTCAGAACATATCCGGCGGGCATGGCATCGCAGTGTTTCAATACGGCCCTGTCGTTTTTTGACGAATGAAGGGCTACCAGTTTTTTTCGAATCAGGCTTATTCTATTCTCCAAAGCCGTGCCGTCGTCATCCTCGGCGTCGGTTCTGGAATAAAAATCCTGCATTTGTTTATAGAGGTCTTCCAGATTCCGGTCGTCCATGGAGGTCCAGTTCGTATCGGAAACCGCCCTGGTGTCCACATAGGTAAAAATATACAGATAGCGCAAAAGATCGCTATTCGGAACCTGGTCGGCCACCATCTGGAGAACATTGGCCGATTTAAGATCCTGAAGCCTGGCGGTTCGTACGAGCAAACGGTGGTGGCGTACCAGAATATCGAGAATTTCCCTTTTTTCGGGTGCGAGGCTCAAACGCGCTGCCACAACTTTTGCCAGATCGGCGCCGGTTTCACAGTGATCCTTGCCGGGAAGAAGCTTTCCGGCATCGTGCAACAGGGCTGCCAGACAGAGCATATCGAAATGAGAACATTGAGCCAATAAATCGACAAAGCGCCGATTCCCGGTCTCCTTGTCGATTCGCAGGCTTTCGAGATGTTCAATTATTCGGACTGAGTGTTCTCCGACGGTATAACTGTGGGAGGATTCAGGCGGCACGTAACGCATTACATGCGAAAAGTTGGGAATGAAGCGATCGATAACGCCACATTGCACTAAAGCGCACAATGTGGATGCAATATCCCTGCCTTCATTGAATATTTCATTGAAGGTGTACACCTCTTCACTGGTGGGTTTTGACACCTCCAGGATTTGTTTGCGTGATTCTTCCAGTCCTTTCTGAACCTGCAGACTGAGGGGGATTGAATAACGCTGGGCATTGTGAAACAGCAAAACGGCCGAATTTGGAATGGCCTTCTCATCCTGTATATGCAGGGCTCCATTCTTTAACAGGATTCCGTTCATTTTATAGGGGCCCTGCATCAAAGTTCGAACGGCCGAGTTCCTGAACCTTTCCAGGGTCTCGGCATGGGCTATATGTTTCGAGAGCCACTCCTGAGCCGGGCAATCACCAAGATCATGGGCGATTTGATCCTGATAATTATTGATCAAGACCTCGGAGTATCTGTGTGCTTTTAAATGCAGCCAGGTGCGTGCCTTTAAAAACCAGTCTGTGGCATCCCGAACATCCTCGATTTGCTGTTTGGAAATGCCGGCACGAGTCTGCAGGGCAGATTCCAGGGTGTCGTTCTCGGCACCGAGCAGCAGTTTGAATATCCATCGTGCGCGGTGAAGAATCCTCAGAGAACCCGGGCCTTCCTTCAAATTGGGTTCAACCGAATAGATGGAAGGTTTCTCCCACAGGCCGGGCCCTTTTCCATCCGAAGTCTCAATCATAATATCCAGTGGCGACAGCAGTTCCCGGATTCGCATCTCCATTCTGTTGGCAAGAATCCGGTTCCCGCATATATAGCGAAGATCCAAAAGAGCTGTTTTTATTGGGACATTCCAGGATGAAGCTTCCTTTATGGGACGGAACGAATACCCCACACGAACGTCCCTCAATGACAGAAAAACATCCATAACCAGCTTGAAGGCGGAGTGGACCACTGCCTCCACCCAGGGATCCTCTTCGTCGGGTGGAAGGAAAGCCATATCGATATCGGAATAGGGATTCAACTCTTTTCTTCCATACCCCCCGGTAGCGACGATCGTGATGGTGGAGTTCAGGGTTCGGCGAACCTCACGGTCGGCAAACCAGCAGGCAATCTTGTGAATGTCCCGCAAAATACCATCAACGAGAGAGGTATGGGCCTCAAGAAAAACGCTGGATGGAGAATCCCACCGAATCCGGCCAAAAAGTTTCTCTCTGTCTTCACGGAATTTCCGTTGAAGTCGCTTGACCTCTTTTTGTATGGAACTGGCGTTAAACCGGCGGGATAGGTTTTCTCCGCTGAAATGAGCGGTATGTCCCGTAAGATCTGGGATATCTATGGGCACCTTCAGCTCCTACGTTGCCGCATTAAAAACCAGATTTCTAGTCTACGGAATATGTTCGGTCCTTTCAAGGCAGTTATCACGACCGGAATAATTGATAGAAACACTTGCCCCCGAACCGGCAGTCAGTGCTAAACTCGCTCCATCGCAGAAATACACAGTATTTCTGAATTTTCATCTTCAGGCCCTGTTTTTGACGGGATATACAATTGTTAAGAAGAGGAGAACACCAATGAGACTGGATGGGAAAGTTGCGTTGATCACGGGTGGGGGAACCGGTATAGGCACCGCCATAGCAGAGAGATTTGTCAAGGAAGGAGCAAAAGTCTGCATCAGCGGCCGTCGCCGGTCCGTGCTGGAGAAGGTGGCACAGTCTCAGACTCCGGGAACGGTTTGCGTATGCCCAGGCGACGTTACCAGACTCGAAGACTGCGAGCGCATGGTGGATACGACTATTTCCTTCGGCGGGAAAATTGATGTATTGATAAATAACGCAGCCATCGATCCCGGCGGCTCGGTACTGGATCTCGATCCCGATCTTTGGAAAAAGGTGATTGACATAAACCTGACCGGCCCGTTCCTCATGACCAAGGCAGCATTGAAGCCCATGATCCAGGCTGGCGGCGGGTCTATCATAAATGTTTCCGCACTGGGAGGATTGCGTTGCCTGCCTGCAATGCCGGCTTACTGTACATCTAAAGCGGGCCTGAACCATTTCACCAAACAGGTTGCGCTGGACTATGGCCCGGCGAATATCCGTTGCAATGTGGTGTGTCCGGGTGGAACCAGGACCGAGATGTTGGCAGAGGCCCTCACGCCGGTTGCGCAATCGATGGGCACTGACATTGAAGGCATCTTCGCGAAGATGTCAACCAATGTTCCCTTACGGCGCATCGCGTCGGCATCGGAGGTATCCGGCATCTGCGTTTACCTGGCCAGCGAAGATTCATCCTACATGACCGGAGCCGTTCTACTTCTTGACGGGGGGGCTGCAATTGTCGATGTGGCAGGCGCTGCACTGAGCGATTCCGGATCAAAGTGGGGTTCGGCGTCCAATCCAAAATAAAGACATCCGCAACAATTCATTCGGCGAAACCGGCCTACCAAGGAAGGTTAACCAGATAATCTAATATCGATCCTATATCCTCTACTGCGGTATCCAAAAATTCCGCGAGGGGATATGTAAAGGATAGAACCCTGGCAGTATCCTCCTCGTAAACTGTGATTCGATATTTGTAACAATCCATACATACAATCGATTTTATAGAGGGGGATGCTTCGATTTTCCTGACTGCAACAGGCAAGATTATATCCAACCACTTTTTAACCGACTCAGATGGTATCCATGTGGTTTCCCCCACAGAATTAAGCACCCTGCCGTCCGGATAAATCCAGAACTTGTCATGCCTTCCGAGATAACCGCCACTGCGTTCAAGCTTCATCACATAGCCGGACGGCTGATTATCCGGCCCCTCTATCGGAGCAGCTAAGCTTCCCGCAAACCAAGAGACGACAACAATCACTACCCCGGCGACAATCAGGAGAGGAATGCGGGAGTTCTTCATTATACCGATCTCCATCCAGACTAGTTTCATGCCAGCAGCTTGCCTTTTCCGACCTCAGCCACAATGTACCTTTTTCGGGATTTCCATACTATCTATACGCGGCAGGAAGCTTTTTATTAGACGAAAGAACTGGAAATAGTCCAAAATATTCGTGTTGACATTGGTTATTTTCATAAAAACAGAATATTTGCACCTTTTAGGTTCCCCTCCACCAAATTGTAAATTGTATGAAGAAAATTCTGGTTGTGTATTACTCCTTAATCAGATTTCCTTTTTATGCTTCCGCTGCCAGGCCTTTCAGGAACTCACGCGAGGTTAGGGTCCAGCCGAAATGATTTTCCACATTCTGAACCGTCGCCTGCTGCAATAGCGCAGGGCCTGCCTGCAAGGTCGCGTCCGTAATCAGGACAGGCCAATAATCGAGGCAGTAAGCATCCCGAAGTGTTGATTCAACACAGACATTTGTAGCCATACCCACAAAAAACAAAAATCGAATCTTCCGGACGCGAAGGAGAGAGTCCAGGTTTGTACCGGCAAAACCACTATATCGCGATTTAACAACAACCAGATCCCCGGGATGGGGCTTCAGAGCATCCACAATCTCAAAATCCCATGTGCCTTCCGTCAGCAGTTTCTTCTGAAGGTCAGGGTGATTTCGCATAAGGCGAAGAGCATACTCTTTATGCCAGTTGGGAGAATCCGGCCCACCCGAATCGCTCAGGTCATCCTTGTAGCCCATTTTCAGATAGACAACATGTATTCCCCTTTCACGGGTTTCCTTAAGGATTCCATTAATCGTATGGATGATTCCTGCAGCAGGTGAAATGTCGATGCCGATCAGGTCGAAAATTCCGCCTTTGGCAGCAAATGCATTCTGCATATCGACAACCACAACAGCCGTCGATTCAAGACCGATCTCTATCGCTTCTGGCCGCGCATTAAATTGTACATTCATCTGATCTCCCTATTAGTACAGACTTCCATACCGGCTGCAATAAAGTTTAGGATTCGGTCATCATTTTTAACAATAGACCCAGACAAGCAAAGCAAAAAATACAGGTTGGATCAAAGAATCATTCTGTGAGAATTTCCATAATCAACCGGGGATAATCATGGGTATGAAATGCAATTCATCGACTATAATGAACCTGTTGGACATGAATTATGAATGAATCGGCGGCACCCCTGTAATGAAAGAAATGCAGGCGGGGAAAATATTTACAGATTTATTCAATGGAGGTGCAAATGAAAAAGGCTGTCTTTGCATCTGTATCGGGACTCTTAATGGCAGTTGCCGTTTCAAATTTGAGCGGTCCTATAGGAGCGGAAGAGGAATGCCTGCCTGCCGCCGGATTCAGCTACGTGTGCGGACCGCTTGGCGCTGAGGATCTCGTGCGTGTCTCCGGGACACACTGGGTAATCGGCAGCGGTATGGGAGAGACCGACAATCCCGGCAAACTCCATCTCATTGATACTGAAAAGAAAAACTGGGAAACCCTGTATCCCGGCTCGGAAATAAAGAGTGAGTTAGACGCTAAATCTTACCCAGCCTGCACCGGTCCCCCCAATACCAAAAGTTTTGGCGCCCATGGCATTGCCGTTCGCGATGACGGCAACCGGAAAAGCACCCTGTTGGCCGTAAACCACAGCCGTGAGGCGATTGAAGTATTCCAGCTCGACACTGCCGGAGAAAAGCCGGCAATCCGCTGGACCGGTTGTGTGCCTATGGATGAAAACATATACGTAAATTCGGTGGCTTTTCTGCCAGACGGCGGACTGGTTTTCACCAAGTTCTTCGATCCCCGGGAACCCGGAGGCTTCGGTTCCATTATGGAAGGGAAAGCTACCGGCGGTGTTTACGAATGGCACGTGAAAACCGGTATTACGCCCATTGCCGGAACCGAACTGGCGGGAGCAAACGGCATCGTAGTGTCGAAAGACGGCGGTTCGATCTTTGTATCTGCATGGGGAACCAGGGAACTGGTGCGATTTACGCGTCACAACGGTACGGTTGAAAAGAATGCGGTGAAATTAGATTTTCACCCTGACAATCTTCGCTGGGCGCACGACGGCAAAATCCTCGTTGCAGGTCAGATTCCCGCATCCGACGCAGCAGGCGGATTCAAGGCCTTCAAGGGTTGGGCCGTAGTGAAACTCGACCCGGAGACCCTGGAACTTACGGAAGTCGTAAGAGACCAGGGCGAATCACCGCTGCAGAACGCGAGTGTTGCCATCGATGTCGACGGGATATTATGGATTGGATCGTTCCGGTCCGATCGTGTTGCCTATAAACGCATAAACTAGAGACGGCGGACTTTTCTCTTCCAAAGGAACCCTATAATCAATCCTGCCAATAGCAGAAAAAGAACGGAACCGCCGTGAAAAATAAGTATATGATCCCAGGAGGTATTTGGACAGTGAAGGCGCCACGCTGCTTCCGCCGTGAGCCCGCCTCCGAGGCCTATGAGTAGACCGATCGCGCCGGCGCGAAACGGCAAACCGGATCGAGCCAGGAAGAATCCGAACAGAAGTGCCAGCAGACCGTACAGGCCTATAATGGTGAGACAGGCCATTCCTGTCTTCCATCCCTGATCGGAAAGCGGCTGACTGGGACTCACATGGAATGCTGCCCAGGATGCGATAAAAAAAACAGCGGGCCCTAACAGGCCAATACCGGCAAGAATGAGCGGATTTCTGACTGAGCCCGGTATAGATGTTTCAAGGGATACAGTTAAAGCCAGGTAGCACGCCAGGATCTGAAGGAAAATAAACCCAAAGAGCACCAGGGGGTGGAAATTCGCGTAGTCTGATCGTAAGTGGAAAACAGCAAGGGTTATCACCATGAAAACCAGTGAAATCGGGAAAATCCAAAGCGCCCTCCTCCATGGTTTCTCAAGGGGTTTTACCGGGGTGAAGTCATCCCTCAACCTTTCCCTAAGCTGTTTGTAAAGTTGGTCTTCTTTCACTTAGCCCTCTCGCGACAAAATTCAAACACCTAACATTTAATTATTATTTCTTCGGTTTTCGGTTACCTTGTTCAGTTTTAAATATTCTCTAAGTTTCAATAGCCCCCGATGAGCGCGAAGTTTGGCTGTTATAGTTCGTATCCCCACCGCTCTGCCTATTTCTCTGAAACTGAAGCCCCAGTAATGATGCAGTAAAATGCTCTCTCTCTGTTCAGGTGGAAGTTTGGCCATCGCCTCTCTGAGGCTGTCCGTTTCAACCGCAGCTTCAATGTTTGACGGAACAGGCAGATCTATAGCGTGATCCTCTATTGCTTCCTCCCTTGTTCTGCGTTTTATGCGTGATCTTCGGTCGTTCAGGTAGACGTGATGCGCGATTGAAAAAATCCAGGGAGTGACGGGCCTTCCGGGAAAATACGTGCGCCGCGATCGATGGATCTGTAAAAAGGTTTCCTGCAGCAACTCTTCGGCCAACTGTCGGTCCAGGGATTTGACGATCAGATATCTATGCAGCCTGGGCTTTACAAGGCTGTAGAACTCCTCAAATGCCTCCTCTCGACCCGCCTGGTACTGAACCATTAATTCGATGAGATGGGCTTCGTCATCCATCTGCACATATTCCCATCATTTCGGCCAGGAACAAATTACGTTTTATGGATCCGGTTTTGATTCATCGCTGCAACTATTTTCACGGTGATTGTAACCAATTCGCCAACTCAAGCAAAGGAATGTATCAGATGGCAAAACGCCACAACTTAAAAATGAAGAAACTCAGTCGTGTAGGAAGGCAAAACTATCATGAAAAAGGAGAAGAAAATGAGACATAGAATAATCGCTACATTCTTCAGCATCTCATTGCTGGCGCTGGTTGCTGCTATCCCGGCGGTTGCAAATCGCGGTGATGGAGCACTCGGTGTGGTTTATGTAAGTAGCCAGGGTCTGTATTACGACACGTTCGTCAGTGCACAGACACTGCCGATGCATGGACCCTTCCAAAAGCTCGAGAATGGAGTAACCGAATTTGGCCCCGGCGATAGAGGTTATGTCGGTGGACGCTGGTGGATCGACGATGGCGACGGCGTGATGGATGAAGATGACACTTTCCTGCTATGCCCATTGCTTGGCCCGGGGCGAACTACACTGTAATTACTAGTGAATATTGGCAAATACTCCCCCCTAAAGCTACCAGAGGTTCTGCCTCAATTCCGAAGTTCAGAGATGAATAAATGCTGTATCCTTTCGGAATTGAGGTGCCTCAATTCCGAAGTTCAGAGATGAATAAATGCTGT
>WOR8_10007343_pt1 | contig 10504 bp, 8 predicted proteins | sample DeeMarSeWOR38_10_FD_19890 | JGI IMG/M metagenome (IMG submission 19890)
AGGGTGACGGGCTGGACATACGATGAGGTCGTTGGAAAAACAGCGGCCGATCTTGATATCTGGCACGATCCGCAAGAGCGCGAAAAACTGACCGCGGGTATTGCCGAACATGGCAAGGTCGAAAATTTAGAAGCCCAATTCCGGCTGAAAGAAGGAAGATTGATAACCGCTCTGATGTCGGCAACTTTGATCATACTTCGAAATAAGCCGCACATCCTGACCATCACCAGAGATATCAGCGAATTAAAAGCTGCACAGCAAGAGCGTGAACAATTGAGAACCCGGCTGATCCAGGCTCAAAAGATGGAAGCGATCGGAACCCTGGCCGGAGGCATTGCCCATGATTTTAACAACATTCTTGGCGCGATCATCGGCTATGCTGAAATGGCCCTTTACGATACCCAAAAAGGTTCGATGGAGCACTACAACATCGAGCAGGTGCTGAAAGCAGGGCACCGGGCCAAGGATCTGGTAAAACAAATACTGGCCTTTAGCCGCAAAAGCGAACAGGATAAAAAGATCATTTTTTTAACACCCATTATCATAGAAGCATTAAAACTGCTGCGGGCGTCGTTGCCGACAACCATCGAAATAAAACAAAATATCGAACCGAACCTGGATGCCATTTTTGCCGACCCGACCCAAATTCATCAGGTGATGATGAACCTCTGCACCAATTCTGCCCATGCCATGGGCGATAAAAGCGGTATCCTGGAGGTCAATTTGCAAAATATGAATTTGAACCTCAAGGCGGCCGCTCAGTATCCGGATCTCAATCCCGGGCTTTACGTAAAGCTCAGCATAAGCGATACGGGCTGCGGCATGGACTCCGCCACCATGCAACGCATATTTGATCCCTATTTCACCACCAAGGAACAGGACAAGGGGACGGGCATGGGATTGGCCGTGGTCCACGGCATTGTCAAGGGACACGGCGGCGGCATCCACGTTGAAAGTGCCGCCGGTGAAGGCACGCGCTTTGATATACTTTTCCCGGTTATAAAAAGACAGGTCATATCGGAAACCGAGGAATTAAAAGCACTTCCGACCGGCAATGAATCCATTTTGTGCGTCGATGATGAGCAGCCGCTGATTGAACTGGGAAAAAATATGCTCAAAAAGCTGGGCTACCGCGTGGAAACGCGGACCCTGCCAGTCGAGGCGATCGAGGTCTTCAGAGCTGCGCCGGACAAATTTGACCTGGTTATTTCAGATATGACCATGCCTGCCATGACCGGAGTCAGCCTGGCTAAGAATTTGATGGAAATTCGTCCCGAAATCCCCGTTATCATCTGCACCGGTTACAGCGAGCAGATCGATGAGTCCCGTGCAAAAGAGCTGGGGATAAAGGGTTTCTTGATGAAACCCTTTACCATTCGCGAACTTTCAAAAACGGTGCGGAAGGTTCTGGACGATTAACTATTTCCTGGTAAGGAAATAAGAATGGTGCAGCCACCCCCCGGGTTGTTCTCTGCGAACACCTGCCCGCCTGATAAATTGATAAATCTTTTAACCAAGGCCAGACCGATGCCAGTACCCCGTGTTTTTCGCGCCAGAGCGTTATCCACCCGGTAAAAATCGTCGAAAACCTTTTTAAGTGCATGACGGGGAATGCCGGGGCCATGATCAGAAACCGCTATCTTTATTCGGCCGGCGTCTTGATAGATTCGAATCGTGATCTCTTTATTATGCGCTGATTGGCAAAATTTGATGCTGTTTTCTATCAGATTGATCAGCACCTGGATCATGACTTCACGATCATAATTAAACGGGCGGATGTTCTCCTGAACAATTTTCAGGGTAAAGCCTTCCTGCTGCAATTTGGCTTGCATCAGAGCCTGGACTTCGGCAGCAACTTCTTCGAATGTCCCTTCGGTCAGCATGAGCGATCGCTGTTTTTTTTCCAGTTTGGCCAGATCCAGAACGTTGTTGATCAGACGCGACAGACGCGAACCCTCGGAATTGATGATTTGAAAATATTCCTGTTCCCTTTCGGTATCTTTGGCAATTCCCTGCTCCAGCATCTCAATGTACATCCGTATATTGGTCAGCGGTGTTTTGAGTTCATGGGTGACCGATGACACGAATTGAGATCGGCGCTCGGAAAGATCCACGATGGTCCGCGCACTTTTATAAATCGCAAACAGTCCGGTTAAAAAAATGACCGCCAACACCACCATCATGGTCACCAGTGTATTACGGCCGGTGGAGCGGGGAATCTCATCGCAACTCAACGTGGCATTCAGAAAAGCAAAGGGTGACGGAAATCCGCGGTTGAGGATGAATTGAGGATCATGGGTCGATGTGCCGGCCTGCACCCGGCTGATTTCCAGGCCCTGATCCATAACCTGCAGGCGCAGATTCGCAAAGCCCGCCATGGGCTGGGCAATAAAGTAATTTTGCACCAGATGATCCAAAAACGACCGGATCTTCAAAATAAAGCCCTGGCGATAAATTTTCTGGTTGATCATGATTCGGCGAAAAATAAATATTTGGTCATGGTCGATAAAAACCGATTGCAACGGTGCGACTTCCACCTGAAAGCTTTTCTCGTCCTGAGCCCCGGCTGCCGTTTTGCGCTGTGCATCGGTCTCGGCTTCCGCAAGCGCCGGTTCACCGGCCCGGTCTTTTTTGCCGCCCGGGCCTTTGTCTGTGCCCATCGGTGCCTCTTCTTCGGCCGGACCGCCGCTCAAACGGCTTTTCGCAAATGCAACGGCCGCCGGTGCAGGACTTTTGGCTGTTTCGCTTTGTTCCGGGCCGGCGACATTTTGGGCCTGGGCAACGGTCACTTTTTCAAAGCGTTTTTCTTTTTGACCGAGACGCTCTCTGGGCTTCTGGGTATGCGCTAAATCCAGATACTTTTCAGCAAAGCCGGTTTGCTGTTTCTGTTCGGCTTTACCCGCCGCTTTGATCTGCGCAGGGACTATTTTATCGGTGGCCGTTGTTCGCAGGCGGTTAAAGATGCGATTGGCATTCTCCAGTTGGGCCACGACATCTTCTCGATCTGCAGCGACGAATTTGCCCGCTTGCGCCAGGGGCGTTTGGAACGAGCCGTCCGGGTTATTCTGGAAATATCCGAGGATATAATTTTGCCCGGACAGGTGTGAAATCGGTGAGCGGTTTCCATCGGTGGAATCCAGATCGCGCCCGGAAGGACTCATAAAAAAATTGTATTCGTCGATGGCGCGGGCTTCCTCCTGCTCAACAAGCGTCTCAAGGAACCGTTCAATTTGGTCAAACAGGGTATCGGCAAAAAAGCTTAAGGTGGCCGCCTCCTCCTGTTCCAGGCCGCGATAGGTCTGCAGAACAAAATAGCCCAGTGGAACGGAAACGGTCACGCAGAAGATGAGAATTAATATTTGTAGACGTCTCATTTTTCAGGTTCCAGCCGGTAGCCTTCCCCCCTGATGGTGGTTACAAAAGGCGTATTGCCGATCAGCTGTGCAATTTTTTTGCGCAACTTCAGCATATGTATATCAACGGTTCGCGTTTCGATATTTGCGTCGGCGTACTGCCACACCTCGGTGAGCAGTTCTTTTTTGGATACGATCCGGTCCCGATGGCGGTGCAGGTAAGCGATGATGTCCATTTCTTTGCGGGTGAGTTCGGCGGTTCGATTTTGATACTCAGCGAGCAGGTTTTTCCCGTCAAAAAACATTTCTCGATAGCGAATTTCCACATCACCCGGGTTTTTCCCGGTACGACGCAAAACAGCTTCCACCCGCACCATAACTTCCCTGAGCGAAAACGGTTTACTGATATAATCATCGGCTCCGGCATTGAAGCCGGTGACGATATCATCCTCGGATCCTTTGGCGGTGATGATGATAATGCCCTGGCCGGGTTTTTTTTGACGAATGCCCTTGCAGATTGAAAATCCGTCAAGGGTCGGCAGCATGATATCCAGCACAACCAAATCAAAGGATTCATTAAGACCTGCATCAAGGCCCTGTCCACCATCTGCCAGGCCTTTAACTTCATAGCCATTGTAAACCAGCACATCGACCAGGCCGCGCAAAAGTGCCGGATCATCTTCAACGACCAGAATGCGTGCTTTCGGTGTTTTCATTTTTTAAACATTATATCACATCGACCTGATTGCAAAGTAAAAGTTATGTAAAAATTTCACCGGCTTTTTTTACATTTCTTTGAATTGTGTTTTAAACACGCCGGGTTAGAATTGAAAAAGCATAGAAGTGGTTTCAAAACCATCACCCAGCAAACGAAAGGAGTACATTATGAAACTTACGCGTCTAAAAACATTTTTCTTTATCATCGTTTTGATCGCGGCCACCGGAGCTGCGATGGCCTATTCCACCGGGGCTGCAAAATCATGGCTTGCCGGCTGGACCACGCCTCTCATTCAAAATCCCCCGATGGATACCGCACCGGTGACCATCAGCGGGCGATTGGTGCAAAATAAAATTCTGCAGGGATCTGACGGCAGAGTCAACCTGGCCCTGACGCTGCGAGCCTCAGATAGATTGGGTTCAGATATGTCAGCGCCGCGTAATGTGGATATGGTCATCGTATTGGATCGCAGCGGCTCAATGAATGGGCGTAAAATCAGCGATGCGCGACAGGCGGTGTTAAGCCTGTTATCCAGCCTTTCTGCAGAAGACCGCTTTGCTCTGGTTACATATTCGGACGGGGTTCAGCTCGTCTCCGGTTTGCAGCGAGTGACCGCAGAATATCGACTGCAGCTGCAGGCGCTGATCAGCAGGGTCACAGCCGGCGGCGCAACCAACCTGGGTGCCGGGCTCGAGGCCGGCATAAACGTTATTTTATCGGCGACTGAGGCGGGCAACGCCGCAAAGGTTATCCTGATCTCCGACGGGCTTGCCAATAGAGGCATTACCGATTCCACCCGTCTCAGCACAATGGCCTCAGTTGCCGTGGAAAAAGAATTTGCCGTCAGCGCCGTCGGAGTGGGAAACGACTTCAATGAGCAATTAATGACCGCCATCGCCGACCACGGTGCGGGCAATTACTATTATCTGGAAAATCCGTTGGCGTTTGCCGAAGTTTTCCAGAAGGAATTCGACTACAGCAAAGCAACGGTAGCAACCAATGTGTCAATTTCGCTCAAGCTGGACAAAGGAATATCTCTGGCGGATGCTGCCGGATACCCAATCAGCATTCAAAAAAATCGTGCTGTTTTTTATCCGGGAGATTTGCGCTCCGGCCAAACCCGCAAATTGTTTCTGACGCTGCAGGTGCCCACCGCCACGATCAAAAGTTTTGAAATCGGCAGGATCAAGGTCTGCTTTCTTTTTAACGGCCAACCCATGGAAACCTCCCTGGATGGCTCGTTTGAAATTGCCTGCGTTGGAAATCCAAAAGAAGTTCAGGCTTCAATTGACGAAATGTCCTGGGCTGAAAAAGTCATTCAGGAAGATTATAATCGGCTCAAGCAGGCCGTTGCTGCTGATATCAAAGCCGGTAAAAAGCAAAAAGCCCTGCAGCGGATCAAAGGCTATTTCCGTGAACAGGAAGCGATCAATGAAATCGTCAAATCTGAAAAAGTGTCCCAAAATCTGGACGGGGACCTTAAAGATTTACAGCAAACAGTGGAAGAAACTTTTCAAGGTGCGCCATCTGCCGTTACCCAAAAACAAAAATCCAACTCAAAGGCCCTGCAGTATGAAGGGTATCGGGGGCGGCGTTGACGGGGCCTTATGCTTATGCCTGCTGAGCAAACTTAACCAATTACTTAGGAAAAATAAAATAAATACGAAGCACGAATATCGCCTGATCTAATAAAATGGGTCGAAACAAATACGAAATTCAAAATCAAAATATTCCAAAGCAGTCCGTTTCGGTCATTTGAATTTTGGCAATTCGAAATTGTTTCGCATTTCGTGCTTCGAATTTCGAATTTAAAAACTCTTTTAAAGCTTCGAATACGAAAAACAGGAATAATTTTTTATTAATCAAGAATTTTAAGACAAGGAGATAATTATGACTATTTTAACGCGTATTATTCGGCTGTTTAAGGCGGATCTCCACGGTGTGATGGATCAGATTGAAGATCAGGGACTTCTGCTAAAACAGCACCTTAGAGATATGGAAGAATCCCTGGTTGAAAAGGAGATGAAACTCAAAAAAATGAGGTCCGCCCTGGATCAGGCCCAGCAGGATCATCAAAAGGGCGAAAAAGAAACCGGCATTTTAGAACAGGATCTGCAGGTCGCTATTAAAAAAGACAGAGACGATATTGCCCGTATGCTGATTAAAAGACTTAAACCTTTAACCCGTCTGCAATCAGAGCGTCGCAACCATATCGACCGGCTGCATCATGAGATCGATCAATTCAACGCGTATATCGAACAACAACGAATACAATATGAGCAGCTGCGTCAAAAAGCGGCCGAATACTTTTACCGCCAGGAAAAGCAAAATTGGCAACCGATATGGCCTGCAGCGCAATCCGGCTTTCGACTTCACGAGCTCAGCAAGGAAGAAGTTGAGCTGGAGCTTCTCCAGAGAAAAGAAGCCCTGAAAGGAGGTATGGTGTGATGAAAGCCTTAGCGAGGCCGATAAGATCGACAATTGTCTGGGGTTTGATCGGTGGACTTGTTTATATTCCGTTATGCACCGGCCTTAGCCTTCTTCTGATCTGGCCGGTCAGTTTGCAGTTGACGCTCTGGTCATTGCTGGCCGGATACGGCGTGTTTCTCACTCGCTGGTCTTCTGCTCGTCCTCGGTCAATGGGCCTGCCTTTTTTGTTGCTGCTGATCGCAGCCATTTTTATCCACTCAACGCCGGTCTTTTTATTTTCATCGTTTGCCGTGCTGAGCTGGATTCGAAGCGGCATCTGTTTTAGCAAAAAGCCTTTTTTAAAGCGACTCGGTGTGGAAATTGTTTTGGGCTCAGCAACCGCTTTGCTGGTGGTTGGTGCAGTGCCGGGACTAAGTCCGGCGTGGGCGTTAGGGGTGTTGATGTTTTTTCTCATTCAAGCCCTTTATTTTGTAATGCTCGAACAGGACCTTGAGCCGGAACTCAGAGTTGAAGTGGATTCATTTGAAAAAGCTAAGGTGGCAGCTGAAAATATTCTGGACTCCGCTGAAAAAGAAATTATAATATAAGTCAATTGACTATTTTCTCGCTCGAACCCTCAAAGGGGTAGAAAAAGCCGAAAGAAATGGTTCAGAAGAAAACTCCACATAATTTATCTTCGATTCGTTCCGGCCAGAATAAACTGGAGGTCGTATTGAAGTCTGATGTCGCCGGCACCGCAGAAGCAATCAGTGCCAGTCTATCTGAGATTAACGTCTCCGGCGTTCAGATCGATCTCATCCTTACTGGCATCGGCAATGTTTCCAAATCCGATGTGCTAATGGCACGCACCGGCAGCAAATTGGTGCTCGGATTCAACGTAAACATCACTCCAAAGCTGGAGCAGGAAATCAAAGAGTTCGGCGTCGAGGTGCGCCTGTATGACACGATTTACAAATTAACCGAAGACATGCGCAAGATTGCCCAGAGTTTTATCATCAAAGAACCCGAAGAAAAAATTAGCGGCAAAGCCAGGGTCATTGCTACCTTTAAACCCGGCCGTAAAGGGATGATCATCGGCTGTGAGGTATATGAAGGTTCCATTGAAACGGGTAAAAATTTTCGGGTCATCACCGCGATGGGGCCGGCATATTTCGGAAAAATTACCTCGCTGCAGATTGAAAAACAAAGCGTAAAAGCGGGCAAGCCGGGACAGCAAGTCGGAATCAAGCTCGAGGGCTGGAACAAAGCCAAAATCGGCGATCTGGTGGAATGTTATGAAAGTCCGCCGCAAAAAAGCGCCAGACCATGGCAGCCACACAGCGGGATCGTCCGCATTATGTCGTCATAAAGTCATCAGGAATGGTTTCAAAACCCCATCTGGCGTCCGACAGCTGCGTTGCAGACCTCTTTAAAATGCTCACATACTCAAATGTATGCTGAGAACAACGACTTTTTCATCGGCCCGCGCCTTGCTTTCGAACGCGATCTGAGATTTTGAAATCACTTCTATACAAAAAGAGGAAACCGATGGCCGTTAACTTTGTTTATATGACCGCCGGCAGCAAAGCCGAAGCCCAAAAAATCGGCAACGCCCTGGTGGAAGGTCGGCTGGCTGCATGTGTGAATATCTTGGACAATATGCAGTCCATTTACCGATGGGAAGAAAGAATTCAGCAGGACACCGAGGTGGTTTTAATTGCCAAAACCACCGACAATCTCGTATCTGCGCTTATCGATCAGGTTAAATCGCTGCACAGCTACGACTGCCCGTGCATCGTCAGCCTGCCGATTTCAAACGGCTATCCGCCTTTTCTGGATTGGGTTCAGGAGGAAGTCAAAAAATAGTCCTGTTAAAGTTTTAAATCCGACAGCATTCCTTAACTTGAATCACTGCATGCTTTTTTCACTTTACAGTCTGTTAGACAATCCCTGCAAATCCTCTAAATCCCTCCTCCTTTGACCTGTTAAATCCCCTGCCCTGCGGGGGCCGCCATAAACGGCATTTATCAGCGTGAATCCCGTCCCATCAAAGGAGGGTGCACGAATTGTTGAACAAACTTTTTGGAAGTGGTTTCAAAACCTCAGATCATGTTCGAGCGCAAGGCGTCGCGCGGATTGAAAACGGAGCGTACACGCAAGTACGTGAGTATTTCAATTCGCGGGACAACGCAGCTTTTGGACATTAGATGGGGTTTTGCAACCACTTCTAGTCACTTTTTGTTTGTCTAAAGGTTACCCGTAAAAACCTCGGCCGGTAAAGCCGGGCGTCATTGACCATTTTATTAAAATCCACTGAATTGGCGATATAGGTGATGACAAGCTCATCGGGATGCCTCGAAAGAATATCATGAGCTTTGGCTGCATAGCAAAAAATCGAATCATCCCATTGAGCTTCCGGACATTGATAGAGCGGTATCGCGTCGCCCCATGGCCCCTGGGGCTCGCGGGACAGCCGTGTCAGAATATTTTTCGATAGTCCATCCTCGGAATAAACGAGTGCGTATTGCTTCAGGCCGGCAAGATAACTTACCGAGTACTCATTGGGTACGTTTGCCAGCAGCCGGCTCGCCCGTTTAAAATTTGATACCCAGCTGTCCCCGGCATAAAATCGCCACCGGGAAAAATCAGCCAGCATGGACAGCGGCACCCTGGCTAAAATCATGTGTTTGGCACGCACAGCGCCGCTGCTATCTTCAGCCGTTCCGTAAACAAATAAGACATCATCGACCTTTAAAACCGCAGATCCCCACAGGATGGCGCCGGAAGTCGAAAATTCGGTCCGGGGCATCCGGGTCTGCCCAATCCGCCACTTTGAGGGCACTTCCGCGGGGTTATCAACGTGTCCCAGCCACGTCCCGATAACCTTAAAATCAAAGACAGCGTCACCCGGTGTCCGTTCGGTTTGTATCAGAAAAACATACAGCCCCTTTTGGGTCATCACCGCGTCAAACACCCAGAACCATCCACGGCCATCGGCAGGTTGAAACAGGGCCGCCGGCCCGCCGTCTGCGGCACCGCCGCAGTAGAAGTCGATTGTTGCTGTTGCCGGATTCTTTCCTTGCTGAATGGCCACCGAATTATTGATCAGGGTCGCATTGAGATGCCGCCCGTTTTTGACCTGACCGACCCAGGTATCGCCGAAAAACCAGGCCGTCGTGTCTTGATTTAACGCGACTGAATAGGCCCCGTCCGCGCCGGTCCATCCATCTTCATTTGAAAAAAGCACCTCATATTGCGGCAGGGCCTCAACTGCAACATCCGGCATGGGCTGACGACCGCCCATGCCCAATAGAATTGATGCAGATAAAAGGATGATAAAAAAACAAATCGACTTTTTCCAATGCTCCAGCTTTCCAAAACGCCAATAATCGCTTTTTAAGATCCGATAAAATTGATATTTTCCAGGGATCATTTAAGATCACTTTCTTAATTTGATGCGGCCGTCATAGGGGATTACGCCTTTTGGCGTCTTATCCAGGGAAAATCCAATCGGCTTGGTGAAGAGCTGGTCCTCATATACATAACGCATAAAATCGTCACTGAAACGCGGATGCGCAATGCGGGCGATAGCCATCGCTTTTTCGCCGATCGTCAAACCCCGCAGGTCGGCGATACCGTATTCGGTGACGATCACCACCCCGTCGTAGGCACTGGCGGTTAAACCGATGCCGGGCGGGTGCATTTTGATAATCTTGGATTCCCCCCTGTCGGTAACACTCTTGATTGCGATGATGGGCGTACCGTAAGCTCGGTCGTTTAGGGCCCGGATAAAGTCCGGCTGCCCGCCAACCCCGCTGTAATAACGCCGCGGGTCAATGAAATCCGCCCAAACATTGCCCAGCAGATCAACCCCGATGGCGGTGTTAACCGATATGAAGGGGCTGTTTTTCCGGATGATTTCCGCCGAGTTGGTATAGGCAGATGGACGCATCTGAACGCCGGCGCGCATATGCACGAAATCATAAAGATCCCTGGAGCCCATAATCAGGCTCGTGGTACTGTA
>WOR8_10007347_pt1 | contig 10503 bp, 10 predicted proteins | sample DeeMarSeWOR38_10_FD_19890 | JGI IMG/M metagenome (IMG submission 19890)
ATAGTTGTGCCCAATATTTCAGATACATAGACGATAGGCAAGATAAAGAACGCAAGCCTTATGCTTCTTGTGATTATTTTATTGCCACCTATAATCTTCATAATGCAAGGCCCAACAATGATTACATAATCCGAGAATGACGGACAACAAAGGCCTTCTCCAAAATCGACTCATCAGTTTCGGTCACTCACCACATCTAAATATACTTCGCTTAAAAAGATGGATTATAGTTTGGCATGGCAGGCAATTCAATAATAAACTGTGACTTGCGTTCTTGTCTTATTGCTTGATGTTTTGGGTCAGTTGGGGTGTTTTGTGTGATGTCTTATATTTGTGCCGAAACCGTTGATTGTTTGACTTTTCAAGTGGCTGGCAATGGAACAGAAAAAATGTATTTCGCTTACACATCGAATGATGAACCGAAAACCCAGAAACAATTCCACTCAAACAACATGTTGGCCCTTTTCCATCCAGTCAGGCAAAGGCATTCCAGTAGCCAGACTATAGGCTGTTTCAGGTGCAATGTCAATTTCGCCATTCCATGTAATGACACCAAGCTCCTCGTGAATCTTTGCTTTTTTGAAAACATCAGGATCACGAAGGACTGAGAAAACACCGCCTTTTTCAATAAAAGGCTTGCAATCGAGAATACCGGACTTGCCATCATCAAAAGTAAGCTCTAATTTGAAATCATCCAGACATTTGATATTTACAACATCATGGTACATGAATAATCCCTTATTTGAGAGGTTCAATTTTCTGTGGAGTCTGTTGGTCTCGTGTTAGATCCCAGTTCTTGAGAAGCTCGCTCTGGTGCAGACTCGCCCATTCTATTACCATGCCGAGAGCGCGCGCAGGAAACTTTCCTTCTAGTATGCTTAATGAGCGAATATCTACTGACACCTTATAATCACCATACCTGGCATGAAAATGAGGTGGATTATGTTCATCATAAAACATGGCAATGATGATTCCATAGAATCGACAAATCTCAGGCATACGATGCTTCCGTTATTTGGCTTATGGTAGTTCCGTTCGTTTATAATATATATTATAACACGGTACCGTTGGCAAAGCAAAATAATATACCATAGCTTGCATTCATATCTTATGACTTGATGTTTTATGGGAATTGGAGTATTTTTGTGGTGTCTTATATGTGTGCCGGAGCCGTTGATTATTTGACTTTTAAGACAGCGGCGGGTATAAATTGGGCGTTTGAAAATCCAGACTAATACAAAATAGGAGCGAAGCAAAATGGCCAAAGACACCGGGCAATTATACAACGAGCGGATGAAGCGTTATATCACTGCTATGCGGAACGAAAAGCCGGACATGATTCCGATTCGGCCGTTTGTCGCCGAGTTTACCGCGAAATATGCAGGCTATACATGCCAGGATGTGGCGCATGATTACAATATGGCCTTCGAGGCGGCGGTCAAGTGCGCCAAAGACTTCGACTGGGACGCCGTCGTTGCCAATATGGTCTATGTCTGGACGGGTCTTGCTCAAGCGGCTGGGCTTCGTTACTACGGCATACCGGGCATTGGCATCCCGCATACGGTCGGCTTCAACTATATCGAGCCATCCGAGGAAGAGGCCTTTATGAAGGCGGATGAATACGATGCCCTGATTGACGATCCGACAGGATTTCTCTATGAGACATGGCTGCCTCGTATCTCAACCGAAGTCAGCAAAACCGGTGAGGCTTCGACTTATCGCAACAATCTTGCGCTGGTCAAAAGCGCCCTGGCTATGCTGCAATATTTCTACGCCTTCGGCCCGCAGATCGGGCGGCTGAGATCCGAGTGCGGCACGGGTTCGGCCATAGCCGGCATTTTTAAGGCACCGTTCGATATCATCGCCGACAAGATGCGAGGCTATCTCGGTCTGGTCAGTGACATGGAAACGCAACCTGACAAAGTGCTCAAGGCTTGTGAAGCATTAATGCCACACCTTGTGCATGTCGGTCTGACTACCGCTGATCCGACTAACCAGGTACCCATCGGTTACTGGATGCACCGCGGTTGTGTGCCGTTTTTCAATCCGAAGCAATTCGCTTCCCACTACTGGCCCACGCTTAAGCCCTGTATTGAAGAATTCTGGAAGAACGGCCATCAGACGCTCTTTTATGCCGAGGGCAGGTGGAAATACCATTTCGATACCTTCCGGGAACTGCCGGACCGCAGCATCGTTTACCATTGCGACCAGGATGATATCTTCGAAGTCCATAAAGCACTGCACGATAAATTCGCAATCAGCGGCGGCATTCCGAACATGATATTGAGCTGGGGCACGCCCGAGGAAACACGGGATTTCTGCCTGCGGGTTATCAAGGAAGTGGCCAAAGACGGCGGCTATATCATGGACGCCGGCGCGATTATGCAGGATGATACGAGTGTAGAGAACATGAAAGTCATGACGGAAGTTTGCCGTGAGCATGGTGTTTATTCGGCCGGCAGCTACGAGTCGCCGACTGATACTCCGCCATGCGATATACCTTCGTCTGCGGAATCACACAAAAAAGTGACGGGTATGGCCGGCCGCAAGAGTCCAAAGATCAAGCCGGGCGTGTGCTTCCCGTGGGAGCAGCGGGTTAAGGACCTGCCTGAAATCACAGGCGATCCGGCTATGATTCAGAAAATCTGGGAAGATATTGACGGGCTGGGTAATATGTACATCTGGCAGATGCTGCTGTCATTCTAAGCCACCTAACGACAGACATTTTCGGAGGTACTAAGGAATGGAAAAAAATGCTACACTGAATCGACGTCATTTTATCTACTCCGGTGCGGTGACTGCGCTGACTCTGGCGACAGGAGGGATTCTCGAATCGGGCTGTAATAGTACACAGATCAACGCAAAGCCGAAGAAAAAAGTACTTGTCGGTGGCCACCCATGGGTATATGCAGCGACTCAGCCGAACTACGATATCTATCCCGTGCTGGATCAGATCTTTGCCGACATGAGTTATGCCGGTTTAGACGGAATTGAGCTGATGCATACGGCGCTGCGCTACCCGGATGCAGTCGAGCGCATTGCTGCACTTTCGAAAGAGCACAATTTGCCCGTAATCGGCACATCTTTCGGTGGGGCAATGTGGGAACGGACACAGCATAAGGCGGTCTTTGAAGATGCTCGGATTGTCGTGACGCGACTCGCCAGATTGGGTGGACGAACGTTCGGTACATCTGTGGGCAGAGCGCCGCAAACCAAGACGGCCGAACATTTAGACGCACAGGCAGAACTTCTTCGCCGGGTTATGAATCTCTGCCGGGATAACGGCGTCGTGCTGAACCTGCATAATCATACGTACGAAGTAGAAAACGACATGCACGATCTGAAAGGAACACTTGCACGGGTCCCCGAAGTTAAGCTTGGCCCCGATCTCAACTGGCTCGTGCGTGGCGGCGTAGATCCGGTGGATTTCATCGAAACCTTTGGCGACCGCATCGTGTTCCTGCACATCCGGGACCAGAACGCTGATGGGACGTGGTCCGAAGCCGTGGGTGAAGGAGACATGGATTATGTTGCTATCGGCAAAGTCCTATGCGCCGTTAACTTCTCCGGCGATGTCGTAATCGAGCTTGCCCATGAAAGCAACTTCAAACCTACCCGGCCCCTGCGAGACAGTCTGAAGATGAGCCGAGCGTATGTCAGAAAGACTATGAGCTTCTGAGTTTTCGATGAGGAGATAAATGAATTACATAATCACACGTCGGAATTTCCTGAAAAACACAACGAGAGTCGCCGGAGCAGCGGCGGCGTTTCCGTATATCATCCCTTCGTCTGCGCTGGGCGGAGCGGGAAATGTCGCCCCGAGTAACCGAATCACAATGGGCTGTATCGGAACAGGGAACCAGGGCTTCAATGATATGAGAGACTTTCTGCAGGATAAACGAGTGCAGATCGTTGCTGTCTGTGACGTCAACCGCCAAAGTGATGGTTACTGGGACAACCGCACCGGTGGACGGGAACCGGCCAAGAGAATCGTTACGGAACATTACGGCCTCAGAAGCGCGCCGGGAACCTACCGGGGTTGCAGGTCATATGAAGATTTTCGGGATGTGCTGGTCCGCGATGATATCGATACCGTTCTGTTGGCCCTGCCTGACCACTGGCATTCTATATCAGTTATCGAAGCAGCAAAAGCAGGCAAGGACATCTACGGCGAAAAGCCGCTGTCGCTGACTATCGCTGAAGGGCGTGCGATGAGTGACACTGTCCATCGCTACGGGCGCGTTTTTCAGACGGGCAGCCAGCAGCGTTCAGACCATAATTTCCGCCGGGCCTGCGAGCTGGTGCGGAACGGTCGAATCGGCAGGCTCCACACGGTCAAGTGCGGCCTGCCGGGCGGGACGCCTGATATTTCGAAACAGGGTCATCGTGATAAGCCCGAACGTGTGCCGGATGGTTTCAATTATGATATGTGGCTGGGGCCGGCACCATATGCCCCCTACTGCCCCGCCCGTTGCCATGTTAATTTCCGCTGGATACTGGATTACTCCGGCGGGCAGGTGACAGATTGGGGAGGACATCATCCCGACATTGCCCAGTGGGGCATGGGCACCGAGGATACCGGGCCGGTCGAGATTATTAACGCCAAGGGCGAGTTTGCCCGGGATGGATTGTATAATACTGCCAAAAGTTTCTATTTCGAGTGCATTTATAAGAATGGTGTTAAACTCATCGTTTCGAATAAAGTACGGGGCGGCGTAACTTTCGAGGGCACAGAAGGCTGGGTGTGGGCCGACCGCGGGCGTCATGATGCCAATCCGAAGTCGCTCCTCGAATCCGTCATAAAGCCGGATGAGATTCACCTGTATCGAAGTGAAAGCCATGCTCGGAACTTCATCGACTGTGTGATTTCCAGAGAAGAAACTGTTGCCCCCATAGAGACGGCACACCGTTCCATCACGATCAGCCACCTGGGAAATATCGCCATGCAGTTAAATAGGGATTTGAAATGGAATCCTGATGCAGAACGGTTTATTAATGACGACCAGGCCAATAGAATGCTGTCGCGGACGATAAGAAGTCCATGGCGCATTTGACATTGACTATTTACTATTGAGTAATGACTATTGTTTATTATTCGGTGATTAAATCATGACACAGAGACATATCAATCGACGGGACTTTTTGAAGAGGGCAGCGGGTGCATCTGTCGCCGCTGTGGGATTTCCTTATCTGGTTCGTTCTTCGGCGCTGGGAAAAGCAGGTACAGTAGCCGCAAGCGAACGGATTACGATTGGATTCATCGGCACGGGCAGCCACGGCATCGATATGAATCTTAAAAGTTTCCTGCCGCAACCTGATGCTCAGGCGGTCGCTGTCTGTGATGTGGATCCAGTTCATCTGCAGCAGGGCCTCGATACGGTCAACAAAAAATACGGCAATGAAGATTGTGCTGCTTATAAAGATTTCCGGGAAGTGCTTGCACGTGATGACATAGACGCTGTTATGATATCTACGCCGGACCATTGGCACGTGCCGATTTCAATAGCCGCGGCCAAAGCGGGTAAGGACGTCGAGTGCGAGAAGCCAACGCTAACCGTCGCGGAAGGCCGGCAGCTCGTCGAGACAATGAAACGCTACGGCAGGGTCTTTCAATGGTCCACCGAGGACAGGTCTGTATATGAGTATCACAGGATGTGCGAGTTGGTTCGTAACGGTAGAATCGGCAAAGTCCATACGATTCGCGTCGAGCTGCCGAGCGGGCCGGACACACCGGGCGATCCTGAGCCGATACCGGTGCCGGAAGGCTTCGATTACGATATGTGGCTGGGGCCGGCTCCATGGGCGCCTTATACCAAAGACCGAATCCACTGGAACTTTCGTTGGATTCTGGATTATTCCGGTGGAATGCTGACGGACTGGGGCGCGCATCTGCTCGACGGTGCACAATGGGGCAACAATACTGAACATACCGGGCCGGTCGAGGTCGAAGGCAAAGGCAAATTCTTCAAAGACGGATTATATAATACGGCTTATGAATATCATATAGAATACAAATACGCTGACGGTGTCAGATTAATAGTGACATCGGGCACTCCGAGCCTGCGATTCGAAGGCTCCGAAGGCTGGATTGGAAACCGGGGCTGGAGGGCGCCGCTGCAGGCCGAGCCAAAATCAATCCTGGATTCGGTGATAGGGCCGAACGAGATTCATCTTTATACCTGCAAGGGCGGCGAGCAGAGGAATTTTATCGACTGCGTCAAATCGCGAAAAGACTGCTATTTCCCACCAGAGATTGGACAGCGATGCTTTACTATCGCCCATATTGGAAATATCTCAATGCTGCTGGGACGAAAGCTAAAATGGGATCCGGACAACGAGCGGTTCATCAACGATGAGAAGGCCAACAGAATGCTGTCACGTGCGATGCGAAGCCCGTGGAGAATTTGACATTTACTATTGACTATTTTCAATCGATTATTGATGAATGACTTTTGTAAAGGCATGGATTATGGAAAATCGAAGTATAATTAATCATACGATTACGTTGCTCATTGTTATTTCATTTTTCTTACCATCCGTCAGTTCAAAAGCTGGGCGGGTGACTTTGACAGGAAGTGACTTGTCGGCTTGGCGCAAGCCGACCGGACAGTGGCAGATAGCGGGCGATGCATTTACTGATCCGGCGAATGAAATGATGCTGAGCGGCAATCCCGGAACAGGGATCATTTTGAATGGACCTAAGGGCAGGACGTCAAACCTTCTCAGCAGAACCGAGTTCGGAGATATCAAAGCACATATCGAATTTATGGTCTCCAAGGATTCGAATTCCGGCGTGTATTTCATGGGTCGCTATGAAATACAGGTTTTTGACAGTTGGCAGAAGCAGTCCGAATACGCGGGTATCGAGTGTGGTGGTATTTATCAGAGATGGGACGAAAGTAGAAATCCGAAAGGTTTCGAAGGTTACTCGCCGCGAGTCAATGCATCTCGGCCACCTGGACAGTGGCAGACGTTTGATATTATCTTCCGGGCACCACGCTTCGACAGTGCCGGGCGAAAAGTTTCGAATGCACGGTTCGAGAAGGTGATCCATAACGGTATAGTTATCCACGAAGATGTGGAACTTACCGGGTCGACACGGGCCAGCACATATAACGATGAAAAACCGAAAGGACCACTCATGCTGCAAGGCGACCACGGACCGGTGGCTTATCGCAATATCAGTATTGAGCCCGCCGGGCCGCTTCCTTTCTTTGCGATGGATACGGCAACAAAAGACACTGCACATCAAACTGCAAAAGAGCAGGTCGAAATGGTCAGGGAATTGGGCTATGCCGGCATTGGATGCACAGCGGGAAAAGAACTGGCGGAAATAGCCAAAGAGCTGGACAAGAACGGATTGAGACTTTTTACCGTCTATCTCGGTATCAATATCGACCCGGACCAGCAGAAATACGGTCCTGAATTGAAGGAGACAATTGAAGTGTTGAGGGGGCGGAATTCAATGCTTTGGCTTTTCGTCCTTAGCAAGAAACACAAACCATCAGATCCTGCCGGTGATCCTCAGGCAGTGAAAATCCTTCAGGAAGTAGCAGACATGGCTGCTGAAGCCAACGTCAGGGTGGCGCTCTATCCCCACACCGGATTCTGGGTCGAACGAGTGGAAGATGCAGTCCGGTTGACGGAGAAAGCAAACCGCAAAAACGTCGGTGTAACTTTTAACCTGTGCCACTGGCTTATGGTCGATGACGAAAAGAACGCCGAGTCGCTTATAAAACTGGCGATGCCCCACCTGTTCGTGGTCACAATCAACGGCGCCGACATCGGCGGCAAAGACTGGAAAACCCTGATTCAAACGCTGGATCGCGGTACATTCGATATGCAGCAGTTCCTCAAGAAACTCCACAATTATGGCTACTCCGGCCCGATAGGATTCCAAGGCTACGGCATTGGCGGCGACGCTTACGACAACCTCAAGCGTACAATGAACGCCTGGCATGAATTGAACGAATAGATACGATTGATTTATACTATCGCCGGGCAAATAAAGTTGTGCATTTCTCGCTCTCTTTGTTAATATGGGAATATCATGTTGATTCTGTGATTATTTTATTCATAAGCAATTGAAATAAACAGGTGCATAATGAAAACGCTCAAGTTATTGCGCGATTATTTTCCGATGGCGGTTTTTACAGGCAAGTGTCTTGTCTTCATTAGTGAGGATTGGCGTGTGGAGCTGACCGAGCATAAGGAAAACGATTTTACGAAGTCCGAAGGATCGCCTTCTATTATCCGTGTTAGAATTTTCAAAAGGACGCTGGAAGGAGATTTGATTCCCGGGCATTACGAGGATTTCCAGCTTGCATCGCTCGGTGAGCTTGCCGAGCAGATTGAAAAGTACGTGCAGTTGGCGATCGGCTCGAATCTGCGGGAGAAAATTGATTAATCAGCATGCGGCGTTCCGCATGTTTTATATGCCCTCAGGATGGGCCTGCGGGCTAAACATAGATATGGGTAATCTGGCGATTGAAGAACATAATAATGGTGTGGTTTTTGTTGCGAAGATTGTGCCAGGCAGCAGCGGGCAGACGCGGATTTGTGGACTGCTCGATGAGATGCTGAAGGTCAAGGTCTCCGCTGCACCGGAAAAAGGCAAGGCTAATCAATGCCTGATTAAGTTGCTGGCCAAACATCTCGGCGTGAAAAAGAACGCCGTTAGTATCATTTCCGGCACAACCAGTCCGGTCAAGCATATACTGGTTTTAGGAATATCCGCCAATATGCTGCTGAAGAAGCTGAATCTGAACGAATAGGATCTTGGTTAATGGCTGTTAAATCGACTCTACTTACGCCAAATTCACACCCGGACGAAACCTCGCTAAAGTACATGCTGAAGCTGGCGGCCCCGATGGTGGTTGCGCATATCTCCTTTACGATTATGCAGTTCGTCGATAGGTTTATGGTTTCGAGGCTCGGAACTGAGGAGCTGGCGGCGATTCTTCCGGCCGGTTATGTAGGTTTCTTACCGGCCGCGTTTGCAATCGGCGTGATGACAAGCGTCAATACGTTCGTCAGTCAGAGCCTAGGTAGAGGTGATAAAAAGGCCTGCTCGAATTATTGCTGGCAGGCGATATATATGGGCGTGGCTTATTCGGTTGTTGTCTTGATTATTATGTGGCCGGCGGCGCCGACGATATTCAAAATGTTAGGTCACGAGCCGGAAGTTGCCGCGATGGAGGTTATATATCTGCGGATTATGCTCTATGTCCAGGTTCTGGCGGTTTTTGTCTGGGCGAGCAGCCAGTTTTTCATGGGTGTGCATCGGCCTGTTGTTATGATGTATTCTGCAATAGCCGGGCAGGTGGTGAACGTCGTTGCTAATTACATGTTGATTTTCGGCAAGTTCGGTTTTCCAGCGATGGGAATCGCCGGCGCCGGCTGGGGGACATTTATCGGAATTGCAACGGGTTCGGCCATCAGAATGGCGGTCTTTTTAATCGGCGACATTAATACGAGCTTTAAGAGCAGGCATAGTTTGAATGTCGATTTTGCCAGAATGAAAGACCTGCTTAAAGTCGGTTTTCCCGCCGGAATTGGCCTTATGGTTAATATTGCGCTCTGGGGGGTGATTTTGTTCGGGATGGTCGGCCTTTTTGGAAAAGAAGCCAAGGCGGCTACGAGCGCCGTTCTTTCAAGTGTGAATGTCTCTGTTATGCCCGTGGTGGGTCTTGCGACGGCTTTGACTGCAGCAGTGGGAAAGGCGATCGGAGAGGGAAAAAAAGACGTAGCGATCAAGCAGACCAGCGTATGTTTGAGAATCGGGCTGGTTTACATGGGACTGATCGGTCTTTGCCTTCTTCTGTTCAGAAACGAAATCATGACTTTCTGGTCACCGGACGACGCGGTTATAAGCATCGGCATAAAAATCCTCGTTCTGGCGGCGATTTATCAGGTTTTCGATGCCGCCACGCTTATTTATAACGGTTCGCTTCGCGGTGCCGGCGATACGCTTTGGCTGGCAGCAGTCTCGGCCTTCGGCGTGATTATTGTGCTGGGAATCGGCAGCTTATGCTTTATTACGCTTTTTCCCGGACTTGGTGCTTTGGGGCCATGGAGTGCTGCGACGCTCAGTATTATAACGGTCGGGCTGGCAAATCGGTGGCGGTTCAAGAGCAATCGATGGATGCGTATAGACCTGTTCAAACGCCTTGGAGCCGGTGTGCCGATTAGCAATGGTGCAACAGTAGAATAATAACGGGTATTATTGGCTTATCCTTCGCAGATTTATGTTTCGAACGGCGCCGACGGTCTGCCAGGTCGCAATACCCATCGGCTGGCATAAATCCATTTCAGCCCGAGTGTCGATTTTTCGGCCGGTTATATCCATATCTACGAGCGGTTCTTCTCCTTCTTCCTGGAGCCATGCCTGTATCCTGTTGGGTGTGACACGCAGACGGACATGATACCATTTGCCGTTCTCGAAAGAAACAAACCGGGTAGTCTCGTTATTTGCGGCGTCGTAGTAGTCGATATTGGACAATC